>PPYE01106652.1_pt1 | contig 66123 bp, 63 predicted proteins | sample 1559881 | NCBI WGS metagenome assembly PPYE01 (sample SAMN08240022, study PRJNA423297) | Human gut metagenome, whole genome shotgun sequencing project. | reverse complement strand
AGCCAAAAGCGCAGATAATACTGGATGTCTTATCGAGCATTTTGGCAACGCAGATGCCGTGCCGCAGCCGCCGGAGCGGCGCTTAAGCCGTAAGGCGGGAATTGTGCGGTATTGCCCTTACTTTTTTTCGGCTGCGTCTGTCAGGCCCACGACCAGAACATCCACGCGGGACACGGTGATGCCCGTCATGTTCTGGATCGTCTGCTTGACATTCTCCTGCACCTTTTCGCACAGGGGCATGACCTTGCTGCCGTACACAACGGTGAGGTGCACCGTGACGGTGGCAATGCCGTCCTCCATGACGACGGCGACCGGTTTCTGCAGGCCGGTGCGGCCTAGAAGTGAGCGGACGTTCTGGCTGGTGCCGGTGGCTACATCGGCAACACCGTCAACCTCCAGCGCGGCCAGACGCGCAATTTTTGCGATAACCTCGGTCGAGATCTGTAAGCTGCCGCCGATGGTATTGTGTACATCCATAGTGTGTACCCTCCCGTTGCAAACGGCCTTGCGGCCATAGTTCTACTAATATAAATCAGTGTACCACAAAACAGCACGGTTTGCAACAGAATGTTCAGTTATTTTACCTCTACAATCGTAATGTCCTGTGCAGTCAGCCCCTTGCACTGGCTCAAAAGTGCGTCGCGTATGCGGGTGACCTCCTCGGCAGTCAGGGCATCGCTCTCGGTCATGACAGTCACATTGGCCTTACTGCCCTCCAGATTCACCACGCAGTCGGTAAAGCCCTTCGACTTGATGAGCGTTTCCAGCTTGGTTTCAAGCGTGATATTGCTGATGCGGTCACTCAGCTGGGTCGTCAGCTGCTCCTTCTCCTCACTGGTCAGCTTGGTGTCCTTCAGTGACTTTTTCAGGGTGTCCAGCGCCTCATCCCGCGCCTTGCTGCGCGTTAGGCGGGCGGACTCAAAAAACTCGGTGCCGGAATCCTTGTTTACGCTGACGAGCTGGGCTTCGCCGTAGTTCTTGTTGGCGGTTTCCTCAGCGCTCATCATCTGCGTATCGGCCCCGGCAGCTGTCTCAAGCACGAGCGGGTCGGTGATCGGCTCGGCGGCCTGGGCCGAGGTCTCCACGGCTTCCCCGGCGGTGTCTGACACGACCAGACTGGGCGGGGCCTCGCGGGAGAAGGACCAGTTCAGGTACACGGCGGCTCCCAGCGCCAGTGTCAGAACGACGGCAGTTGCGCCGCGGCTTTTCAGCTTGGCAGAAAGTTGCTTCATGGTGTTCCTCCCTCTAGTTGGCCGATGCCATTTTTGCAACGGTGATATGATTGGTGCCGATGCCGGTCAGTGCCTGCACCAGGGCGGTGACGCGGCTCTGCACGGCAGCACTGCCGCCGCCCTCGCAGACAACAGCGACGCCGAGCACGCGGGGCGTCTCGACGGTCTCCACAAGGCCGTCCGCCTCGCCGCTGCCCAAAAGTACATGGGTGGAGCTGCCGTCGCTGTCGGTGTCGGTAGCATAGATGCTCTCGCTGCCGGATTCCAGCGTGACCATGACGGCAGTCTTGCCCGCACCCTCCACACGGGAGATCAGTGCGGTCAGACGGGTCTCCAGCTCTGCGGCATAGTCGGTGGTGCTGTCGGTCATGGCGGCTGGCGCGGCGCTCTGCGTGCTGCTGTCCGCGGGCAGCCAGGACGAGACCGCCAGCAGCAACAGCCCGGCCAGCCCCATGCAGACCAGCAGGTTTACCCGCTGCTTTTCATCTGCCAGCGCTGCGCGCAGCCGGGCGGCCAGCGGAGCCAGACGCTCCCGGGCGGTCATGGGGCAGCCTCCGCAAAGCACCAGGGCAACTCCCCCGCATTGACGGCGAGCAGGGCCTCAATGGCGGGCTTGTCGCGCGGGTCCACGGGTGTGATGACACATACGCCATTCTGCCAGCTGACCGCAGCGTTGATTCCGGCGTTCCGCAAAACCTCGCGCACGGCATCCACCGAGGCGGCCAGCGCAAGCTCCCGGCTGTAATCGGAGTAGTCGGCGGTGTCCTGCCCATCGGGCAGGCTGCGCAGCTCCCGCACAAGGCCGTCCCAGTCAAGACCGTGCACCAGCTGCACGCCCACTGTTAAAATATACAGCACCAGCACGGCATTTATGACGGATTTAAAGCCGTTCTCCGGCCAGAAAAGCCGCAGTATGCCCGCCAGCGCGGACAGCACACAGCATCCCAGCGCTATGTGACGCAGTGAAGTCATCCCAAGCCCCCGTTCCCCGTCAGCAGCAACAGCGCCGTGGACAGAAAGATCATGAAGAAATACAGCACCAGCATGGACCCGCAGAGCCGTGCCCCCTCAAAGTAAAGGCGGCAGAGCTGTGCGCACTGCCTTTGACCGGTGGCCCCGGCCAGGATGCCCGCGGCGGCAAAGGCCAGCGCGCAGGCAAGGCACTGGAGCAGTACCGGGGCAAACAGCGCGGCCAGTGCCAGCAGCGCCGCCAAGGCCAGAGAGCCCTTCAGCAGCTGTACGGCGGCGGCAGCGCCCGTCAGCGCTGCGGCTGCGGCGTCCCCGACAACGGGAATGACACCCTGCAATAGCCCCTTGCCGGTTCGCAGGGCCGCACTGTCCGCCGTGGCCGCCAGTGCGCTTTGCAGCCCCAGCACAAGGCTGAACAGAGCCCCGCAGCCCTTGAGCAGCCAATGCAGGCAGCGGGAAAACAGCGCGGCGGCATCCCCCATGCCGGGGTTGTCCCACAGGCAGGCCGAGACCGCAAAGCAGAAATACAGCTGCATGACAGGCAGAAGCAGCTTTTGGATGACGGCTGAAAGAAACCCGGACATGGCAAAAAACATGCCGCTGTAGACAAGCGCCCCCGATGTCTGCCCGCCCGCGGCGGCCAGACCGCTGAACACCGGCACAAAGGCAGTCAGATAGGTGCGGCAGTCCTGCGCCGTCGCGGCGACAAGTTCGGTCAGCTGTATGGCAGCGGAAAGGCTCAGCGTGCCAAAGCCGAGCACCGCGAGGATCTCCACATAGGCGCGGTACGGATCCCCGGCCAGCAGGCCCAGCAGCCCCGCCAGCAGCAGATACCCGGCGGACTGCGCCGCAAGGTGCAGTGCGGGCTGCAAACCCTCGGCGGCCCAGTCACCGACGGTGTCACATAAATCGGAAAAGCGCCAGCGGGCGGCGTCGGATAGGTCGGTGCCGCCTTCGTCCAAGATGTCCCGAGTGCTTTTGGGCAATTCGCCGGACAGCTCGTCCGCAAACACAGGCGGCGGTACGGCCAGCAAAAGCGCTACTGCAAATAGGCCGCAAACGAGCCGAGCAGCGATTGCAGCAGCGGCAACGCCTGCAACAGCGCCAGCACCCTGCCGCAGAGCTCGATGGCGGTAGCCGCCGCGGAAAGCCCGGCCTCCTTGCAGGTATCGGCGGCAAGCTGAGCCACCAGCGCAATGCCCAGCACCTGCAAAAGCACTGCCGGGCTCTGCCCCTGAAAATACCCGTCCAGCGTGCGCAGCCAGTCGAGCAGCGGCTGGACCTGCCGCACAACAATGGCCAGCAGCCCCGCGGCGGTGCAGACCGAGACGAGGAACGCGAACGCGGGCTGGTCCTTTTTCAGGAGCAGGGTCAACACAGCCGCCACAAGCACAGCGGCGGCCAGCTTGCACAACAGCATCATAGCTCATAGCTCAAACAAGGCTTTGATCAGCACAAACAGGTCACTGATCTGCCGTACCAGCATCGACAGCACGACGATCAGCCCCGCCAGCGTGGTCATCATGGCCTGATCCTCCCGCCCGGAGCGGATGAGCAGCTGATTCAGAACGGCCACGATGATGCCGGTGGCGGCAATTTTAAAAACAAGGTCGATGTCCATAGGGGCCACTCCTTACCACAGCAAAATGGCGGCCAGTGCGCCGAGACAGCCCCCCAGCCGCGGCCATAGCTGCCGGGCCGTGCGGCAGTGCTCCGCAGCCTCCGCAGACTGCGCCTCACAGCGCGAAGCCAGGCGGTGCAGCGCGGCACAGGCCACCAGGCGCGGGGTCTCCTCGGCGGCGGAAAGGCTCGACTGCACCTCCTGCCGCAGTGCGTCCGGCATACAGGCAGGCGGTGTCAGCGCGGACAGGCTCTCCCCCGGTGCGGGACAAAAAACGGCAAACGCCGGGATCTGCGCTGCGCGGCGTAATAGCTCCGGTCCGGTGAGCGCCTGTGCGTCCAGCAGCTCGGCCAGGTATGTAAGCAGGCGGGCAAAGCTGTGCAGCTGGCGGCGGCTGTTCTCGGCGCGGGCAGCGGCGGCAAAGCCGCCGCCCATCCCGGCCAAAAGCAAAAGCAGCGTGCCGAGCAGCCGCAAAAGCAGCGTCACAGCGTCACCCACTGCGCCACCGCACCGGGACAGGAGCGCCCGGACAGGAACGCGGCCTTTGCAAAAGCACCGGTATCCAGCAGCGCGGTCAGCGCCGGCTTTTTGCGCAGTCCCGCCGGGTCATCACAGTGTACCGTGGCAAAGAATACAACCCCGGAGGCGACCCCCTGTGCGACGGCCTCGGCGTCGCCGGGCGTGCCCAGCTCATCACAGACGATGACCTGCGGGTTCATGCAGCGCAGCGCCATGGCAATACCCTCGACCTTGGTGCAGCGGGCGTAGACATCGCACCGAATCTGCGCTGCGCGGGGCAGACTGCCCGCCTCACAGGCCATCAGCTCGCCGCGCTCATCAATGACGCTGACAAGTGCGTCCCCCTCGCAGAGCTTTTGCACAAGAGAGCGCAGCAGGGTGGTCTTGCCGCTGCCCGGCGGGCCGGCCAGCAGCAGCCCGCCGGTGGGGGCAACGGTCAGTGCTTCCAGCTCGGGCGGCAGCGGACAGGTCAGCCAGCGTGCAATGCGCAGATTGAGCGACGTTACGGCGGAAAAGCCGCCCGGCCCGCGGCAGCCCGCTACCCCGATGCGGCAGCCGCCCTGCACGGTGAAATACCCCTGCTTCAGCTCGTCCTCATAGGCGTAGACCGAGCGGCGGCAGAGCTGCAGAAAGCAGTCCCGCAGGGTGTTGGTCTCCAGCGCGGCAGACAGACCCGTTCCGGGCAGAAATTTGGCCGCGGGGCATAGTCTGCCGCGGATCGTGAACTGTACGGGCTGGCCCAGCCGCAGACGGATCTCCTGAATATGCGGCGCATAGTGGGCGTCCAGCTTGGCCAGCGGTGTGCGCAGCGCGGGCGGCAGGCTTTCCAGAATGCGGTAGTACTCGTCCATCGTTTCTTCACCTCACACTGCCAGTGTATGAGGGTGCGGCGCGGGGTAGAACAAAAAAGAGGACATCCCGTGGTGGGATGCCCCTAAAAGGTGTATGCTGTTTTATTGCCCGTTATCCTCAATCAGTTTATACAGCCCGGCCTCGTCCAGTACGGGGATGCCAAGCGTCTGCGCCTTTGTCAGCTTGGAACCTGCGGCCTCACCGGCCACAACATAGCTCGTCTTTTTGCTGACCGAGCCAGCCGCCTTGCCGCCGTTCTGGGTGATGAGCGCCTCGGCCTCCTGGCGGGAGAGCGTCGGCAGCGTGCCCGTGACGACAAGCGTCATACCAGCCAGCGCGGTGCCCTTCTTCTCGCCGGTCCACTGCATGTTCACGCCGTCGTGCGCAAGGCGGTTCAGCAGGTCGGTTGTGCCGTCCTTTGCAAAAAATTCCAGCACGCTCTGGGCCATGACTTCGCCGAAGCCGTCGATCTCGCACATCTGCTCAGCAGTGGCCTGGCGCAGGGCGTCCATGCTGCCGAAATGCTCACCCAGCAGCGCGGCAGCCTTGTCGCCGATGTTGCGGATGCCAAGGCCGAAAATCAGCTTATCAAGATTGTTGCGCTTCGAGCCTTCGATTGCGTTCAAAAGGTTCTGTGCGCTCTTTTTCTTGAATTTGTCCAGCGTAAGCAGCTGCTCCTCGGTCAGGGTGTACAGGTCAGCTACCGTGGAGACCAGCCCCTTGTCGATGAGCTGTACGGCCACAGCCTCGCCCAGACCGTCAATGGCCATGGCGTTGCGGGACGCAAAGTGGATGAGGTTGCGCAGGCTCTGCGCCGGGCATTCGGGGTTGACGCAGCGCAGGGCTGTTTCGTCCTGCAAATGCACCACGGGTGCGCCGCAGCTCGGGCAGGTCGTGGGCATGGCAAAGGGCTTGCTGCCCGGCAGACGGGCCGATACGCCGATGACCTCCGGGATGATGTCCCCCGCCTTGCGCACCTTGATGGTGTCCCCGATGCCGACGCCTAAGTTTGCGATAATATCGCCGTTGTGCAGGCTCGCGCGGGAAACGCTGGTGCCCGCAAGGAAGATCGGGTCGAACACAGCCGTCGGGGTCAGCACGCCGGTGCGGCCAACGGTGACCTCGATATTGCGCACGACGCTTTCCCTGACCTCGGGCGGATACTTGAACGCAATGGCCCACCGCGGGAACTTGTTCGTGCTGCCCAGGGTGCGGCGGGCGGCCAGGTCGTTGACCTTGATAACCGCGCCGTCAATGTCAAATTCCAGCGTGCCGCGGGCCTCGCCGATGGCTTCAATTTCTTTAATAGCATCCTCGATATTCTCAAACACGCTGTACCGCGGAGAAACCGGGAAGCCCAGTGATTTGATATAGTCCAGCGTTTCACGGTGGGTCCTGAAGGTGCGGCCCTCGCACTGCTGCAGGTTAAAGACAAAGATGGACAGCCCGCGCTCCGCAGTGATTTTGGAATCCTTCTGACGCAGTGAGCCGGCCGCCGCGTTGCGGGGGTTCTTGAACGGCGTTTTGTCCTCCAACTCCTGCTGCTCTTTTAATTTAAAAAACGCCGAGTGCGGCATATATACCTCGCCGCGCACCTCGAGAAAGTCCGGCGCGTCGGGCAGCTCGTGCGGAATGTCCTTAATGGTCATGATGTTCTCGGTCACATCCTCGCCGACGACACCGTCGCCGCGGGTCGAGCCGCGCACCAGCTGGCCCATGCGGTACTCAAGGCTGACAGACAGGCCGTCGATTTTGGCCTCGACGACGTACTCGGGCCGGATGCCTGCCTCCCGCACGCGGGTGTCAAACTCCCGCAGCTCGTCAAACGAGAACGCATCCTGCAGGCTCTCCATCTTGACGGCATGGGTCACCTTGCTGAATTTGCTGCTGGCCGTGCCGCCCACATGCTGCGTGGGTGAGCTGGCCGTGACCAGCTCGGGGTATTCGGCTTCGATCTGCTTGAGCTCACGGTTCAAAGCGTCGTACTCGAAATCCTCCAGCTCGGGGGCGTCCTGGTCGTAGTATAAGCGGTTGTTTTTTTCTATGATGACGCGCAGTTCTTCGGCGCGTTTGCGGGCCTGCTCTAATTCCATACTGCTACACTCCGTTTGTTGGTATCAGCTTAGTATACCACATCTGCGGGGGTAAATTCAATCCAAATCGGAGGCATAGGCGTTCGGAATATCGCCGCAGACGAGCAGGCTTGCCAGCGGATAGTCCGCCGCAACGGTCAGTGTGGCCGTGCTGCCGTCCAAAATCATGTTGACGGTGACGGACAGCTGCAAAACCGCGCTGTACCGTGTGGTATTGATGGAGAGCGACTGCGTTGTCTCGCGTATCTCCCCCTGCACATACCCTTTGGGCCGGATCGACAGCAGCCAGCCGGGGCCAAGGCCGCTCAGCAGTGAATTGTTCGTCAGACTGCCGAACGGGACGGCGTAGCAGATCTCCGGCAGAGCGTCCATCTCGGTCTGTACGGCGCTGACAAATTGGGTCTGCGCGGCCCCGGCGGCTGCGGCGTCCAGACTGACAAGCCCGGAGCCCTGCGTAAAAAGTGCGTCGCACAGCGCCGGGGAGCGCGTCAGCTCCGCAGCAACGGCGCGGTTCATGGCCTGCACGGCGGCAGAGCGGGCCTCGTATTCGGCCAGTTCGTGCAGCGTCGGCTTGACGACGGTGTTGACGTAGCGGTTCAGGGACAGCACCCCCGCAGTCAGTACAAGAACGGCCAACAGGCAGAAACCGCGCCGCCGGGCTTGCCGCCTGTCTTTTGCACTGCACCGCCGCATAGTACCACCCCTGCGTATCCTATGCAAAAACGCCCCGGAGCGTTCAGGCTCCGGGGCGTCGGGTGGCTTGGTCAGTGATTATTTGAAGTAGCGGTCCAGCAGGCCCTGCATACCGCGGCCATGGCGGGCCTCGTCCTTCGCCATCTCATGGACGGTGTCGTGGATGGCGTCGAGGTTCAGCTCCTTGGCCTTCTTGGCCAGATCCATCTTGCCGGCGCAGGCACCGCACTCGGCGTCAACGCGCATCTGCAGGTTCTTCTTGGTGCTGTCGGTCAAGACCTCGCCCAGCAGCTCGGCAAACTTGGAGGCATGCTCAGCCTCCTCAAAGGCGTAGCGCTTCCAGGCCTCGGCGATCTCGGGATAGCCCTCGCGGTCAGCGACACGGCTCATGGCCAGATACATGCCGACCTCGCTGCACTCGCCGTTGAAGTTTTCGCGCAGACCCTGCTTGATCTCCTCGGGAACGTCCTTGGCGATGCCGACGACATGCTCGGTGACGTAGGTGTTGTCCTTCTTCTCAATGAACTTGGATGCCGGGGCCTTGCAGACCGGGCAGAACTCGGGGATGGAACCCTCTGCGATATAACCACAAACGGTGCAAACATACTTAGTCATAAGAATTGCCTCCTGTTATTTTGTAATTGCTCCTAGGACACGTTCCTGTGTCGATGGCTTTATTATACGGCATGTACGCATAAATGTCAATAGGCAAAATAAAAATTTTAAGAAAGATTCTTATTTTTGAAACGGGCTCCCCCGGCGCTGCTGCCCGGCCTGCTTCGGCAGTGCAGCAAACAGCGCCCGGGACAAAGTGCAACTGATGCCGCCCACGATCAGCCCTGCCGCCAGAAGCACCGGCGTGTAGCCCAGTGCCATCGCACTGGAAAGCAGCACGGCGGCCCCGGCCAGCTGCCCCAGATTGTGGGCCAGCGCCGAACCGGCACAGAAGATATACCCGCTGACCGGCAGCTGCAGCAGCACAAGCATGACGGCCAGAGACAGCGCCCCGCCGCACAGCGACAGAAACCCGGCGGTGGCCCCGCGGGTCAGAAAGGCGAACAGCGCCTTTAACACAACCAGCAGCAGCGCCGTGCGGGTGCGCAGAAACAGCAGCGCGTACATGACGACGATGTTGGACAGTCCTAATTTAATAGCCGGCATCAGCCCCAGCAGCGGCGACACGAGCGATTCCAGATAGGACAGCGCGATGGCTAAGGCAAACAGCATCCCGGTCCAGGCTGTCTCCCGGGCTTTTTGACTGCGCACAGGCATACCCCCCGCAAATTACAATTTTCTTTGACTATACCCTGCCGCGGAGGGATTGTCAAGGCATAAAAAATTTACATATTCTGTGCCGGTATCGCGGCAGGTTTTGCCAGAAACGCCTTGAAAAAAACAGGAAAATAGTGTATCCTTATAAAAGTATAGGGCAAGCTATGCCCATACGTGAGGAAAATAACCACAGTGTTATAATAAAAGGAGAACCTGACCTATGAAAAAACTGATCCCCGTTATTCTGTGCTGCGCCATGCTGCTGGCCGCCTGCGGCTCCTCCGCAGACTCTGCCCCCGCCGCCAGCGAGAGCACTTCCGCTGCCGCATCTTCCGAGGCAGCTTCCTCTGCGGAAACCATCATCGGCGGCGCGGACGGCGAGACCGACATCGCCGTGAGCGATGAAGCCAACACCGCAAACCTTGATGCAGCTGTTGCCGCCATCGAGGCTGTGAACCCCATCGCCAACCCCCGTGCGCTGGATGACTTCTCCGTGGAGAATGAGCTGATGCTGACGATGGACAACCTCGTCGGCTACAAGGGCGATGTCACGAACGACCAGGCGGACTGCGGTCTCGTCTTTGTTGCCCAGGCCAAGGACGGCAAGGTCGATGCCGTCAAGGCAGAACTGGAAGCCTACAAGGAGAGCCTGTCCGCCAATGACCTGTACGCCGAGTTTGCCGACAAGGTCGCACTGGCCAAGGATGCCCGCATTGTGACCAACGGCAATTATGTTGCCATCGTCATTGCCGGTATCGCCAACCCCGACTACGCCCCCATCGATACCGCGCTGGAGACTGCGCTGAACTTCTGATTGATCCCTGTACCCTGCAGGCCGCTGCATCCAGTATTATCTGCGCTTTTGGCTTAGCAGCTGCCGCGCCTCGCTCGCCGTATCGGCACTTAGAATTATGCGGTATTGCCATAACGATGAAATTCACCAAAAGAAAGGGAGTCCGCCATGGTTTTTAACAGTGTGGTGTTCCTGTTCTGCTTCCTGCCGCTTTCCCTGCTGCTGTATTATCTGGTGCCGGGCCGCGCCAAAAATGCAGTGCTGCTGGCAGAAAGCCTCATCTTCTACTGCTGGACAGGTGTTGCGTTCCTGCCGCTGATCGCCGTGCTGATCGTCTTTAACTACCTGTGGGCGCTGCTGACAGCGCGGGCAAAGTCCAAACTGCGCGGTCTGCTGCCGCTGGCAGCGGTGCTGGTCAATTTGGGCGTGCTGGTGTACTTCAAGTATGCCAACTTCCTGATCGACACGGTCAACCAAGTCGCGCATCTGGGGCTGGCGGCGCTGAACATCGGCACGGTGCTGCCGCTGGGCATCAGCTACTACATTTTCAAGATCATCAGCTATGAGGTCGACGTCTGCACCGGCAAGATCGCGCCGGAGAAAAACTTCATCACGTTTGCCGTGTATGTGCTTTTCTTCCCGCAGCTGATCGTCGGGCCTATCGTCAAATACCGCGAGATGGCCGACCAGCTGCACGACGGCGCGAACCGCTGCACGCCGGCAAGGGCCGAGCACGGCGCAGAGCTGTTTGTGTTCGGCCTTGCGAAGAAGGTCATTCTGGCGGACTCCATCGGCGCACTCTGGACCGACATCATCGGCGCGGGCGGCGTTGGGCTGACGAATGTCTCGACCCCGCTGGCGTGGCTGGGCATCATCGCCTACAGTTTACAGCTCTACTTTGATTTTGCGGGCTACAGCGAGATGAGCAACGGCCTGGCCGCACTGCTCGGCTTTGACTGTCCGGCCAACTTCAACCTGCCGTATATCTCGGGCAGCATCACCGAGTTCTGGCGGCGCTGGCATATTACGCTGTCGGGCTGGTTCCGGGATTACATCTACATTCCCCTGGGCGGCAACCGCAAGGGCCAGGCGCGCCAGCTGCTCAATATGTTCCTGGTCTGGGCTGCTACCGGCATCTGGCACGGGGCCAGCTGGAACTTTATTGCCTGGGGCCTTTACTACTTTGTGCTGCTCACGATTGAAAAAACCTTCCTGCTGAAATATCTCAAAAAGGGCAAGGTCTGGCCGCATATCTATACGCTGTTCTTTGTGGTGCTGGGCTGGGGCATCTTTACGGCCAACCAGCCCGGCGCACCGCTGGGTCTGCTGCTGCAAAAGCTGTTTGTGCCCCAGGGCGGCATTTCGCCCGTGTACTACCTGCGCAATTACGGTGTGCTGCTGGTGCTGGGCTGTGTCTGCTCGTCCGCGCTGCCGCACTGGCTGTGGGAGAAAATCAGCAAAAATACTGTGGCAAAGCTCCTTGTGTTTGCCCTGCTGACTACGCTGTGCGTCTGCTACGTAGTGGCCGCTACGAACGCTACTGCACTGTACGCGAATTTCTGAGAGGAGGAACGGACAAATGTCAAAGGTTGTGTACCGTAAAAACGGCGGCAGACGCCGTGCGGGGTATCCGCTGCTGGTGCTCTGCGCCGTGCTGCTGTTCGGGTTCTCTCTCGTCAATATTGTGTGGCCCAAGCGCACGCAGCTCGAGCTGGAAAACCGCAAGGCCGCACAGCTCCCGGCGTTCAGCGTGAGCGCACTGCTGGATGGCAGCTGGCAGAGCGGCTTTGCCCGCTGGATGCAGGATCAGTTCTCCCTGCGTGACGCAGCGGTCAACACCCAGCGCGCGGCGGACGAGGTGCTGTTCCGGAAGGCGGAGGAGGGCGGCATTCTGCTGGGTAAGGACCGCTGGATGTTCACAAAGCTGTTCACGGTGGACGACGCCACCCGGAAGCAGCTTGCCAAGAACGTACAGGCCGTCAGTGAGTTTGCCGCGAACCACCCGGGCAAGGTCACCTTCCTGCTGGCCCCGTCGGCCAGCGTCATCTACCCGGAGGAACTGCCCGCAGGCGCACCGATGGTGGATGAAAACGCGATGCTCGACGATATTTTTGCCAAAGTCGGCCAGAGCGCCGATGTCATCGACCTGCGCGGGACGTTCACAGACCTGAAGGACGAATACCTGTATTTCAAGACCGACCACCACTGGACGCCCAACGGCGCGTACCGTGCCTATGAGCAGTTCTGCAGCCTCAAAGGCCTGACGCCGTTTGATCGCGCCGCGCATGAGCCGATCACGGTGACAGACTTTCAGGGCACCCACTACTCGGCCACGCGGCTGTGGAACGTCGAAAACGATGAAATCACCTACTACCCGCTCGACAGCCTGATGACGATCTACAAAATCACGGGCGAGGCCGCCTACGAGCCGGAAACGACGGAAAACATCGTGAATATGCAGAAGTTTAACACCCGCGATAAGTACGCCGCCTTTTTGGACGGCAACAACGGTTATTCAACGATCGAGGGCCGCGGCACAGGTAGTATTCTGGTGGTCAAGGACAGCTACGCGAACAGCTTTGTGCCCTACCTGACCGAGAATTACGCGAAAATCGGTGTGGTGGATTTCCGCAACTTCAAGTACGGCTTGGATTCCACAATTGAAAAAGAGGGCTATGACGAGGTGCTGGTGCTCTACAACTTCCAGACCTTTATCGCAGACACGAATCTGATCTATATTTCCCGTCCGTCAACGCTCTCCTGACAGAAATAAGCGATGCCCGGCCAGAAATGGCCGGGCATTTTCTGTGCCTATTCCAATAGGATTTCCAGCCGCGGCACGGGCAGAGCACTGCCGGACCCCCACAGATTGACGTGCCAGAATTGCAGATGGAAAAAATCAGCGGCATCGTCTGCGGTCAGGGCCGAGAACGCCTGCTGCAATTCGGTGCAGAGCAGTGCCTGCCAATCCTCGTTGTGCGCCCCCAGCGGCTGAAAATCCGTATCCCTCAGATGGAGTTGCACGGTGGTATCCTCCGCCGTGACGTTGACCCGGGTGTCACAGATGGCCTGCCCGCCCGCAAAGGCCGTAAAGAAGCGGCCCGTCTGCCCGCAGAGCGCCGCGGCCAGCTGAGCCTGCAAGCCGGAGACGTACACGGAAGCTCCGTCTGCTGCCAGCAGCGCAAAGTCATACCCGCTGTCAGCGCGGTAGGCGGGCACTGCACAGCCGTCCGCCTGGGTAAAAAGCTGCTGTAAGCCGCAGTGCAGGTCGTATTCCCTTTCCACGGCCTTCATGTCCTCATACAGGGAGGCCGCGTCCGCGGCCCAGCTGTGGTCGGCGGTGTCCAGCACAAAAACCGAAAGCTCCGGCGCGGGCTGGGCCTTGTCGTAGAGCAGCGTGCCAAGTGTCTGCGCGTCGGCCCAATCACAGCCCGGCGGCAGTGCGGCCAGGTCGAGCAGCCCGTAGTAGAGCCGGCCCGGCAGAGCGTCTTCGGCTAGGTGGAGCGCCTGCGCGGCGGTGTCCCCGCGGGCAGACGCGGTTTTGTACTGCACGCCGTCACTCTCTGCGTTCTGATCGGCCAGCAGCAGACAGGCGGAGTATGCCCCCTGCTGCCGTGCAAAAAACACAGCGCGGACGATCTCCCGCTCGGAGAGCGCCTGCCCGCAGCCGCAGAGCAGCAGCGCGGCGCAGACGGTCAGCAGCGCCTTAGCCTTCGGTACAGACATGCGGCGGCACCTCCTATCCAGGTCAAGCCCACAAAACTCCAGGTCAGCACATTGCGCAGTGAGAGGGCCGCATCTAAATCGAGCTTGCGCAGCACCGCGCACAAAAGCCAGACGCCGCCCGGATACAGAGGAAACCAATCCAACCCGGCGGCGCTGTCCCCGGCCTTGTTCTGCCCGCCCAGCAGCCGCACCAGCGCATAAAGGTAGAGAGCCAGCTTGACCGTGACGGCCATGACCCACAGAATAAATTGCAGCCACTCGAGCCGGTTGAAAATCGACAGTGCTCCGCATCGCGCGGCGGCGTGCACCGGGTCGATGCGCAGCGGCATGGCCGCGCCGTAGAACAATTCCAGAATCAGGTGCATCCCCACGTCAAACGCCAGTGCCCATGCGGCCAGCCGCAGCAGCGTATGGCGGCCACGCTTGTCCTGCTCGGGCCAGAGCGCGGGCAGCAGGTATTCCGGGTAGAGCGTCAGCTGGTCTCTGACGGCGGCGAGAAAATCGCCCTGTGTCAGTGCGGCAGTTTGCAGATTGACGATGCACAGCCGCGGAAGCACCGATGCCAGCATGGCGACGGTTGCCAGTACCAGCAGACAGAGCACGGCATAGGCCGTCTGGGACAGCGCCGAAACCCGCCGCAGATAGACAACAGGCAGCACAACGAGCAGACAGACCGAGGTCAGCGTGACCGCGCCGGGATAGAGCCGGTCCGCCAGCTGCCAGAGCCGCAGCAGCTCCAGTACCGATGTGTAGACGAGCAGCGCGCCGAACAGCAGCTTGTACACGGGGTCGGCGGCCAGCCGCCAGCTGCGGGCAAACAGCCAGCCGACGCCCGCCAGCAGCGGCGCACAGACCACCGCACTGAAAAGCCCGGCGCGCGGCCAGTAGGCGGTCTGGCTGCGCAGCAGCACATTGACGAGCAGACTGACGAGCAGTGCGGCGAAAAGACTGGGGCGTTCACGCTTCATGGCGGCTGATCACCTCCCCGGATTTGGCAAGGCGGCTCCAGATGCTGCGCACAAAGCCGTCCCGCACGCTGGCCCGGCCCGGAGGCATGAGCGGGTAGAGATAGTCGTACCCGAACGGCTCACTGCCGCAGGCCATCGCCAGAATCGTCAGTGCGGCGCAGGCCAGCCCCGGCACGCCGAAGCACCCGGCCAGCACGATGACGGCGAAGCGGAATAGGATCGACTGCTCATACAGCGACGGCACAGCCAGCGTGGCAATCGTCGCCGCAGCGGCCATCGTTAAAACCGGCACGCTGACGATGCCCGCGCTGACGGCGGTCTCGCCGATGATGAGCGCGCCAACCAGGCTGACCGTGTGGCTGATAGACTGCGGCGCACGCAGCCCGGCCTCGCGGACGATTTCTAAAAGCAGCGTCACGCAGAGCATTTCCAGCATTGGCGGCAGCGGCGTGGATGCCTCGCCCTGTGCCAGCTTGGTCAAAAGCCGGATAGGGATGATCTCCGGCGCAAAGGCCACGGCCATGACGTAGAGCCCCGGCCCGAACACGGCCAGCAGGAAGGCGAGATATTTTAAAATACGGATAAGTCCGGCGAACACTGCGCCCGAGGCGTAGTCGTCGAGGCACTCGAAGTGCTCGGCAAAAAAGCTGGGCACAATGAGCGCATACGGACAGCCCGCTACAAGAACGACGGCCTTGCCCTCACACAGGCGGGCACAGGCCGTGGCGGGGCGTTCGGTGTAGGCAGCTGCCGGGAAAAGATTCAGCTTGTCCTGCTTGAGGAACGACGCAAAGTAGGCACTGTCCAGCAGAACGGGAATCTCCACCTGCTCCAGCCGCTCCCGCAGAGCGTCGATGGTTTCCTTTGGGGCCAGGGCACTGTCGTAGCGCAGACAGTATTCGGTCTTGGCACGGGTCCTGGCGGTGGAGATTTCTGCCACAAGCGTTCCGGTGCGGAACTGCCGCCGCAGCAGCGAAATGTTATTGCGCAGCAGCTCGGTGAATGCCTCCTGCGGGCCGCGCAGGTTGCCCTCGCTCATCGGCGTCGAGACCGAGCGCTGGGGCATCTCCTGCGTCGAAAACGCGACGCCGCGCCGCACGCCGTCGATGAGCAAAACGGACAGTCCGTTGGAGAGCAGCTCCACCAGCGCGGTGCGATCCTCCACCGCGTCAGGCTCGGCGGGGACGCGGCTCTGGGTCAGCAGATAGTCGCACAGCCCCTCCCCGCCGCCCAGCATGGCGGGGTCGCGGTCCAGCATGTCCAACGCCATGCGGCAGAGCTTTTCCGGCGAGGACAGCCCTGTGAACATGACGATAGCGCACGGGATACCGGCAAGCATCAGGCGCTTGGTATAAAAATCGTCGGAACGGCCAAACATTTCCTCCAGAAGCGCAAGGTTGGCATCCAGCGAGCGGTACAGCGGTTTCTGCGTCATGGTTCTCCCCCTCTCACGCAGGATAGTGTGGCCGCCTTTGCGGGAATTTATGAGGAGGTGCCGGGATGATTTCTTCGGTTGTGCGCACGGTGCTGGTGTATCTGGCTGTGGTGGTGGCCATGCGGCTGATGGGCAAGCGCCAGCTGGGAGAGCTGCAGCCCGCCGAGCTGGTGACGACGCTGCTGATCTCCAACGTCGCATCCATCTGCATCGACGAGCCGGATCTACCGCTCTCGGCCAGCCTGGTGCCGATTTTCTTAATCACGGCTCTTGAAATTCTGAACTCCACGCTGGTTTGGTTTTGCCCGAAATATGCCCAGTTGCTTTTGGGAAAGCCGGTGACGATCATCCGCAACGGGGAAATTTTGCAGGACGAGCTGGCACAGCTGCGCATCACGGCATCCGACCTGGCCGAGGCCCTGCGAGGCAAGGACATCTTTTCCCCCAAGGATGTTTACTGGGGCGTGATCGAGCCGAACGGCAGCATCACAGCGGCCCCAATGCCGCAGGACGGCGGCGAGCCGCCTATGCTGCCGCTGCTCATCGATAAGGCAGTTTACAAGGAAAATCTTGCGTTCTTCGGCATGGATACGGCAGCGCTGGATGCACTGCTGCGCCGTGAGCAGACGACTCGCGAGGCGGTTCTGCTGCTGCTCTACAACGGCAAAAAATCCATCCTGATACAGAAAAAGGCCGCCCCGAAAGGGGCGGCCTGAAAAGGTGTGCGTATGAAGCGAAATTGGTATGCCGCAATCATTCTGCTGGCTCTGTGCGTGCTGCTGTTCCGGGCAGGGCAGTATGTGGACCGTACCACAGACGGAATGCAGCGGCAGCTTGAAGCAGCCTACGCTCTGGCGGAGCAGGGCGACTACCCTGCCGCACGCCGCGCGTACAGCCGTGCGGCCAACCGGGCACTGCGCAGCACTAAGGTCCTGGGCCTGCTTGTGCGCCGCAATATTCTGGATCAGCTCAACCAGACGCTGGCCGTGCTGCCGCCCTGTGCCGAGGCCGACAGCCTAGCAGACCTCGAGATGGAGACGCAGCGCGCCTGCACCCAGATCGAACAGGTGCGGCAATCATTTTTCAGCGGATTTTGAGCGGCTGTCCAGCATATCCTTCAGTTCTTCCATAAAGGTGTTGACATCGCTGAACTGACGGTAGACGGAGGCAAAGCGCACGTAGGCGACATCGTCCATCTGCTTGAGCTCCTGCATGGCCAGATCGCCGATATGGATGGAGGAAACCTCGCGGTCATAGGAGTTGAGCAGCTGCTGCTCAATGCGGTCCACGGCGGCATCCAGCTGGGTGTAGCTGACGGGGCGCTTCTCGCAGGCGCGCAGCATGCCGTTCAGCAGCTTCTGGCGGTCAAAGACCTCGCGGGAGCGATCCTTCTTCACGACCATCAGCGGGACCGTCTCAACGATCTCGTAGGTGGTAAAGCGCTTTTTGCAGTTCAGGCACTCGCGGCGGCGGCGGATCTTTTCACCGTCCTCCGTCGGGCGGGAGTCGATGACTTTAGAGTCAACTTCACCGCAATAGGGGCATTTCATATCGGGTTCCCTCCTTTTCTACAAGCTCAGGCCTTCTTGGCAGCCTTCTTCTTGTTCTTCCAGTCGACCCACAGCGGCGTGGCAATGCAGATCGTACTGTAGACGCCGCTGACCATGCCGAACAGCAACGGGAACGCGAAGGAGTAGATGCTGTCCAGACGGTAGATGACCGAGACCACGCAGACAACGCCCAGGGCGAGGCAGGTCGTGATGGAGGTCATCAGAGAACGGGCAAAGCTCTGGTTGACGGACAGGTTGACCAGCTCGGCCAGGCTCATCTGCTTCTTGCCGTACAGGGCGCTGTTCTCGCGGATACGGTCATAGATAACGACGGTATCGTTGATGGAGTAGCCCAGGATGGTCAGCAGGGCAGCAATAAAGTTGCCGTTCAGGGGAATGCGCAGGAGGACAAAGACGCCGAAGACGACGAACATATCGTGCAGCAAAGCCACAATGGCAGTAGAACCGGCCTTGAGGCCGCCGATCTTGCGGAAGCGGTAGGCCACGTAGAGCAGGATCAGCACGCAGGCCGCAACCAGCGCGACGACGCTCTTAAGCAGGAACTCCTTACCGATGGTAGCATCGACGTTGCTGACCTCATTCTGGACGAAGTTGTTGTCGGGGTACTGCTCATTCAGGGTAGCCAGCAGGTTGTCGAGCTGCTCGGTGGTCAGCGTGTCACTGCCGGGCAGGGTGACAGTCAGGGTCTGGTTGCCGGAAACATCAGAGCCGGTCTGCAGGTTCAGATTGGACTTGCCCAGCTCGGTGCCGATGGTGGACTTCAGGTCGTTCAGGTCAGCGTCGCCCTCATAGGCCAGCGTGATCATGGAACCGCCCTTGAACTCGACATCCATCTTGACGCCGAAGATGCCGCAGAATACAAGCACGACAGCGATCAGCGCACAGGAGAAGGTGTAGAACTTCTTGCGGTTGCCGATGAAGTTGATGGACGGGGTCTTGAAGTCGGCACCGCCTTCCTTCTTGCCGCCGAACAGCCATGCCTTGCGCAGAGGCTTGAAGTGGACAGCGCCGCGAATCATAACGCGGGTCGCCCAGACGCCAAAGACAAAGTTCAGCAGAACGCTGGTCAGCAGGGTGAAGCCAAAGGAATAGATCGTACCGGCAGTGGAAGGTCCGAACCAGTAGAAGATCGGGTTAAAGACCTTGGCCCAGAAACCGTCCGTCGGGCCAAAGGCGCCCATCAGGATGGCGGCGACGATGACGATGGTCACGTTGCCGTCGATGATGGGGGTCAGGCCCATCTTGAAGCCGCTGTTGACAGCGCCCTCGAGGGTCTTATTCTTGGACAGTTCCTCCTTGATGCGCTCGGCGGTGATAACGTTGGCGTCAACACCCATGCCGATGCCGAGGATAATACCGGCAATGCCGGGCAGCGTCAGCGTGGAGCCGGGGAAAACCGTGAAATAGCCGGACACAACAGCCAGCGTGGCGGCGGCCTGGCCCATCAGGGAGATGACCGCGATGGTGCCGGGCAGACGGTAGCGCACGATCATCAGGATTGCGACCAGAATGAAGGCAATGATACCGGCCTGCACCATGACGTCCAGGCTCTTGGCACCCAGGGATGGGCTGATGGTGGAGTAGCTCTCAGCGGACAGGGCAAACGGCAGAGAGCCGGAGTTGATCTGGTTCGCCAGTGTGGAGGCGCTGTCCTGATCGAAGTTGCCCTTGATGATGGCCTCACCGCCGGTGATGGCCTCGTTGACCGTGGCGGTGGAGATGTTATTATCATCCAGCCAGATGGAGATCGTGCCGTTGCTGGCTGCCAGCTCGGTGGTGGCCGTGGCAAAGGCAGATGCGCCCGCAGAGTTGAACTTCAGCTGGACGACCCAGCCTTCGGTCTCGTTGTAGGCAGCGCTTGCGGAAGCCACGTCGTCACCGCTCAGGATCTCCTCACCCGTGGCGGACGAGCCCTTGCGGAACACCATCTTGGCGGTGGTGCCGATCTCGTCGATTGCGGTCTGCGGGTTGAAGTCCGCCTCATCATTCTTCCACGGGAAACGCACGATGATACGATTCTTGTTGTTGTCAACGTAGCTCTCGTAGTCGGTGATGCCGAGGCCGACAAGGCGGTCCTCGATAACCGTTTTGGCTGCGGTCATCTGGGCCTCGGTGGCCTCCACATCGTCGGCAGGCATGAACGTAACGTCCACGCCGCCGCGGATGTCGATGCCGAAGCGGATGTCAGATGCGCCCTTGACGTAGACATTCTTGGTGTCGCCGTAGGTATAGCTCACACCCAAGATGGCCGTCAGGGAGAACAGCACGATCAAAATTGCCACGACGAACAACGGCCATGACTTCCCTTTTCTGTTCATAGAAACCTCCAAAAAACTTGCCCGCACCGGCGGGCGGGATTATATTTTACTGCTGGTCGGCCAGCAGCTTTTCAACAACTGCCAGACGCACACAGACGCAGAGCAGTGCAGAAGCAGTTTCGACCTCGGTCAGGCTCGGGTAGGTCGGCGCAATGCGCAGATGCGAGTCATCGGGATCCTTGTGGTAGGGGTAGGCAGAGCCGGCACCCGTCAGGGTCAGGCCGCAGTCCTTGCACAGCTGGGCTACGCGCTTGGCGCAGCCGGGCATGACGTACAGGCTGATGAAGTAACCGCCCTTCGGGTTCGTCCAGTGGGCGATGTTGCCGCAGGGGGTCAGCTCCTCGGCAAAGGTGGTCTTGACGGCGTCAAAGCAGGGCACCAGGCGGCGGCGATGCTTGGCCATGTGGGCCAGGACACCGGCCTTATTCTTGAGAAAACGGACATGGCGCAGCTGGTTCATCTTGTCGTAGCTGATGATCATCGTCGAGAAGCGCTTGCACATGTACTTCATCGAGTTCTCGCTGCAGGCGATGGCGGAGATGCCCGCGCCCGGGAAGGTGATCTTGCTCGTGGAGGTGAACATAAAGACACGGTCCTCATTGCCGTACTTCTTGGCCTCGTTCAGCAAAACCGGCGTCTCGATGATCTCATCGGTCAGGTGGTGGACGATGTACGCCTCATCCCAGAAGATCTTGAAATCGGGGGCGGCGGTCTTGAGCGCGGCAAAGCGGCGGATCGTCTCGTCGCTGTAGGTGTAGCCGTCGGGGTTGGAGTACTGCGGCACGCACCAGATTCCCTTGATGGTGTCATCCTCAGCGACGAGCTTTTCAATCATGTCCATGTCGGGGCCGTCGGGGCTCATGGGCACGGAGATCAGCTCAAAGCCCATCTCCTCGGTGATGCCAAAGTGGCGGTCATAGCCGGGCACGGGGCAGAGGAACTTGCGGTGCTCGACCTGGCCCCAGGGCTTCGGGGAATCCTGGAAACCGAACATCATGCCGATGGCGACCAGGTTGTACATCAGCTGCAGGCTGGAGTTGCCGCCCACGAAAACCTCGCCGGGCTGCACGCCGAACACATCGGCAAACAGTGCGCGGGCCTCGGGCAGACCCTCCAGCTCACCGTAGTTGCGGGCGTCAAAGCCGTTGTCGGTGATGTAGTTGTCCATCTTGAGCAGGTCCATGGCCAGATCCATCTGGTGAGGGCCGGGCTTGCCGCGGGCCATGTTCAGCTTAAGGTTCATGTCCTGAAACTTCTTGTACTGGGCCTCCAGCGCGGTCTTTTCAGCGGTGAGTTCGTTGTGATCCATTGCAAAGTAATCAGCCATAAGTACGATCCCCCTAAATAAATATATACGTTTCCCTTCATAACCCTGCGCGTGCCATCCTCTATCTTGGCACAACCACAGGCGTACACTACATTATATACGATTTATCTGAAATAAACAAGCACTTTTTGCCAGATAGTGCGCTTTTTTATGCGGAAAAATACAAAAAAGCACATCTGCACCAAAAAACAGATGTGCTTTTGCAAAAAACAAAGAAAAAACGACTGGACCGTAAGCCGGGTTCTGTATCAAACGACGATCTATCTTGTCCTTGCGTCGCCGCAAGGCTCACGCCATCACCGGGACGCGCGAGACTCCGCATAATGTCCCATACGGATGTTGCTTCGAGCAGGGTTTACATAGCCGCAAAGTCGCCAGTGCGCTGGTGAGCTCTTACCTCGCCTTTCCATCCTTACCGCTTTCGCGGCGGTTTCTTTCTGTTGCACTATCCCTGGGGTCACCCCCGGCTGCCGTTAGCAGTTACTCTGTCTCTGTGAAGCCCGGACTTTCCTCAGGCAGCCCTTGCGGGCTGTCCCGCCGCCGTATGTTCCACTCGTTTTCTAAAAGAGTATAACATACTTCCGCCCTGTTGGCAAGGCATTTTATAAAAGCAGCCGCAAAATCAGCAGGGCCGTCACGCCGGGCAATCCCAAAACGCCCGCGCAGAACGCCGTAAAGCGATTCAGCGGCAGCGCAATGCCGGTCACCGGCTCCAACAGGCCCAGCAGGGCCAGCGCGCCCAGACCGCAGACGGCCCCTGCCAGCAGACTGCGCATTCCGTGCCGCTGGCGGGCGGAACAGCGCAGTACGGCGATGGCGCACACAGCTGCGAGCAGACAGGGCCAATATTCGGTCATGGCTCCTCCCCTTCCGCCCGCAGTGTGCGAAGCAGCGCCCGGCAGCGGCACATCAGCGCGGCGTGCTGGTAGGTCAGCTGGTCAATATAAAATGGGTCCTGCGCCTCCGTGAAGGCGCGCTCGTTCGAGCGCAGTGCCTGCAAGGTCGTTTCCAGCTCGGCCCTGGCGGCGCGGCGCTCACGCTCCTGCTTGGAAATGCGTCTGAACATAACTCCTCCGTCACAGCAGAATGCAGATCAGCCCGTCGCAGCCCTCGTTGATGATGCGCTCAAGCGTCTGCTGCAGGCGGCTGCGTGCCTCCTGCGGCATGTGCAGCAGCTTTGCCTGCACGCCCTCGCTGACCAGCTCGTTCAGGCTCTTGCCGAAAATATTCGTGCTCCACAGCTTGCTGGGGTCGGTCTCAAAGTCTGCCAGCAGGCTTTTGATAAGCTCCTCCCCCTGCTGCTCACTGCCGACGGTGGGTGAAAGCTCGGTGTGGATGTTGGCGCGCATGATGTGCAGGCTAGGGGCGCTGGCCGACAGCCGCACGCCGTACTGCCCGCCCTGCCTGACGATTTCGGGTTCTTCCAATGTCAATTCATCAATGCCCGGCATGACGATGCCGTAGCCCGTGGCCTCGACCTGGTCAAGGGCGGATTTGATCTTGTCATAGGCGCGCTTGGCCCGGGCCAGGCTGACGACGCAGGGCAAAAGGCTTGCCTCGTCCACGATGTCCAGCCCGGTCTGTTCGCCGAGGATCTTATAGAAAATATCCGGGGCGACGGCAGCGGTGATGCTGACACTGCCGCTGGCCAAATCCATGCCGGTCAGGCTGGCGGCGGTGATGTATTCACACCCCAGCTGAGGGCGCTTGCCTGCAAGGTCGGCCATCCGGTGCACCGAGGCAGCAAAATCCAGCATGGACGTGTAGACCGCGCTTTGCAGCCAGTGCCCACTTTCGAGCATCGTGACCCAGGCGGGCATCTGCACGGCAATCTCGCGGATCGGGAACTCGTACAAAAGAGTTTGCAGCAGCTTGTCGAGGGTCTCGACAGTCATCGTCGTGCAGTTCAGCGGAAGGACCGCGTGGCCGTAGGTCTCGGCCAGCTCGGCGGCAAGGCGCTGTGCATCGTCGCTGTCCGGCTCGGCGCAGTTCAGCAGGATGATATACGGCTTGCCGATGCCGTCCAGCTCTGCGATGATACGGCGCTCGGCGTCGAGATACGCCTCCCGCGGCAGGTCGGCAACGGAGCCGTCCGTCGTTACGACGAGGCCCACCGTGGCGTGCTCCCGGATGACGCAGCGGGTGCCGGTTTCGGCGGCCAGGTCAAACGGGACCTCGTGGTCGAACCAGGGACTCTTGACCAGGCGCGGAGACTCGTTTTCCTCATGGCCGAGCGCGCCGTCCACCATGTAGCCGACGCAGTCGATGAGCCGCGCCTTGAAGCTGCCGCCGCCCGAAAGCTCGAGCTTGACGGCTTTCTCGGGGATGAACTTCGGCTCCGTTGTCATGATGGTGCGCCCGGCGGCGGATTGGGGCAGCTCGTCATGAGCGCGGGCACGACGGGCCTCGTTTTTGATGCGCGGCAGCAGCATCAGCTCGGCAAACCGCTTGATAAAGGTGCTTTTGCCGCTGCGCACCGGGCCGACGACGCCGAGATAGATGTCCCCACCGGTGCGCTGTGCAATGTTTTGGTAGATTTGATCCTGTGTCACGGATGTGTCCCTCCTTTACAGCGCTGCGGGGATCAGCAGACAGGCGGTGTCCGTCGTAAGCTCCTGCGGCGGGTCACCGTTGGTGTCCAGATGGTTGGCGGCGGCCAGGTCACGGGCGCGGGCATGGTAGCGCCTGGCAATGTCAAAGATGCGCTCCCCCTGCCGGGCGTAGTAAATATAGAGGGCCGGGCCGTCGCTGTCGTCGTATTCCTCGCCCAGCTCCACGCCGCAGAGCGCGTCAAAGCTCTGCGCCTGGAACAGGGTGCCGCTGATCTCGATCTCTAAATCGACCCGCAGCCGTGCACCGTTTTTGCTGCTGGCGACCCGCGCGACGGAGGCCCCGACACTTGGCCACGCACCGTCAGTGCTGCCGGGCCAGAGGCCGTCAGGCTGCCAGGTAAACGCCTTGTCGTAGCAGGTCAGCTCACCGCGGGCATCGCTGATGAACACATGCGCAGTCCCCTTGCCCAGTAGTTTTAAATGTGTTTCAGCCTTGTTGCCGTCAGCCTGTGCGGCGCACAGGGCGCCCAGCGTTACAAAGCAGCCGAGAACAGTGCCCTCGGCGTCGGGCAGGTCGTCGTCAAGCGTGACCGGGATACGCCCGGTCAAATCCGCGGTTTTCTGCAAAAGGCGGCAGACCGTCTGCACGGTCTGGGTCTTACAGAGCGTGGAGTAGGCGTCGGCCACGACGGTGTGCTGCACGCTGCGCCAGACCTCGACGCGCAGCTTCCAGGTCACCGAGAGGGACGCTTCCCCTGCGCCGTCGACTGCGCTCAGTGTGCAGGCCAGCACCTCGCCGCGCACAAGGGCTGTATCGTCCTCGGTCACGCCGGGCAGCTCCAGCGTCTGCTGCACGGCAAGATCCTTGCTGCGCACGGTCAGCTCGCCGGTGTCGGTGTTCTGGCTGCATATTTGAATTTGCAGCGTCCCCTGCACACTGACCTGCCCGGTGGCCGACGCTGCGCTGCCGACAGCAAAGCTGCCGGTGATGTCCAGCACGCTTTCTCCGGTGCCGGGCAGCGCCGCAGCGGTCTCGGCAGTCAACGTTTTTTCCTCGGTCACGGCGCATTGCAGGCCCTGCATCGTGCGGGTGTACTGCTCAATGCCGCAGTCGGCCAGTGCGGTCAGCAGCTCGGACTCCCGCCGCACGGCCACTGCGGCACAGAGGATGTACGCGCCGCGCAGGTCGATGCGGTGCTCACTGACGGCGCGGCAGTTGCAGTATTCCGGCTCACCCCAGACCTGGGCCGGGCCGTCGGCGTACTGCCCGGCGGGCAGCTCGACCAGTTTTTCAAAGGCAAATTTCTGCTCGGTGCGCAAAAGGCGCGTGCCGGGCTCCTCACTCTGGTAATAGACGGTGCAGCGCAGATAGCCCTCGCTCTGCCAGCGCCCGCCGGACACACGGTTCTGCAGCACGACGGGCGTGATCAGGCACTTGACGATCTTGAATACGGCGGGCAGGTAGTCGGGAATCAGAATCTCCGTTTCCACGGGAAGCTCCAGCCGTGTTTCCCAGCGTCCGCCGTAGGATGCGATGGTGTCTTTGAACACCTTGAGTTCCATATTGCTTGCCCCTTTCCGGTTATGTTCTGGGGCATTATATGCGGCAGGGCAAAAAAATAGCCCCTGCCCGGAACAGGCAGGGGAAAAATTTGGATTCAGACCTTGAAGGCTGCGCGTAAGATCCAACGGAAGGCGCGCGGGCAGCGAACTACGACCACATGCATGGCATACACCTCACTTTCCGTGTTTGTGTACGCCATACTATGCCGGGTAGTGCTGCGGTGTTACGCATCGTCGCGGGTCAGCACAACGAGACCGCAGCCGCCGGAGCATTGCAGCTGTGCGGTGTCCGCGATAAACTCGTTGCTGACGCCGAGCGGATAGTCCGCGGTCAGCACGGCGTTTTCCAGCGGGTAGAACGCGCCTCGGATGCAAACGCCGGTCAGCCGACCCTCCATCGGGAAAAGGGAGAGATACTTCCAGTCCCTGCGCAGCAAAATAAGCTCGCGGCCCGGCACAAGATACCGCAGTTCGCTGCGCTCGTTGGCCAGCAGGACGTTCACGCCGTTTTTGGCAAGATACAGTCCGGTGGCAAGGTTGGCCAGCGTGTGCTCCAGCCGTGCCCCGCCTAGAGCGCCCAGCAGGGTGATCTCGTCATAGCCGTGCTCCAGCAGCCAATGGGCGGCGTACTGGGTATCGGTATCGTCCTTCACATGGGGCAGCACAATGGTCTCGTGCTCGGTTTTTGGCTGCGGGGCGGAGTCAAAGTCACCGACGATGAGGTCGGGACGCAGGTCAAGCCGTTCGGCATTGCGGTAGCCCGCATCGCAGGCCACAACAAAATCACCGGGCTGCACATAGCGGCACAGTGCAGTGGAAACCGGCACGGCGGAAAGAATCACGGCACGCCTGCTCATTTCTCCCACTCCTTCCGTGCGCTGGCTTCCTCATACATGGCAAGGTAGCTTGCATAGCGCGTTTTGCTGATGGTCCCGGCCTCCACAGCCTCACGCACAGCACAACCGGTCTCACTGCGGTGGGAGCAGCCCGTAAAGCGGCACTGCCCGAAATAGGGTCCGAACTCCGGGAAAGTGTGCTGCAGATCATCCTTCGGGATGCGGCAGAGCTTCTGCGCCTCCAGGCTGGCAAAGCCCGGCGTATCAGCCAGACGCCCTCCGCAGATCTCAAAAATTTCGACCTCGCGGGTCGTGTGCCGCCCGCGGCCCAGCTTTTGGCTGATCTGCCCGGTCTCGCGGTGCAGCGCGGGGGCCAGCGTGTTGAGCAGCGTCGATTTGCCGACACCGGAGTTGCCGCAGAAGGCGCAGAGATGCCCTTCAATATAGCCCTTGACCTCGTCAAGGCCCTCGCCGGTCTCATAGTTCAGCTGCACCAGCGGGATGCCGCTGCCCGCGTAGGCGGTGCGCAGCATATCGGCAGCGGCCAAATCAGATTTTGTCACCACAAGCACGGGCTGCACATCCTTGTAGATGGCAGCGGCGGCCAGCTGGTCCAGCACCAACGTACTGGGTACGGGCTGGGTCGTGCTGGTAACGATGAACAGAATATCCAGATTGGCAATCGGCGGACGGATAAAGACGTTTTTGCGCGGTAAAATCTCATCGATCATTGTGCCGTCGTCGGACAGGGTGACGTTGTCTCCCGCCACCGGCGTGATGCCGCGCTTGCGGAAGATGCCGCGCGCCTTGCACTCGACGATGCCGTCCGGCGTCTTTACATAGTAGAAGCCGCCGATGCCCTTTGTAATATACGCCATGACTTCCCCCATATCAGGCAATGGGGTTGCCCTGTGCGTCGCACCGCTGGCCGTTCTCATTCCACATGGTACCGTCGGTCAGCTGATGAATCTGGTGACTGCCGTCAGCACTCGGCCACCAGCTCTCCTGCACGGTGATGGTACCGTCCTCGTTCACAGTGGGCTCGACTGGCTCGGGAGTGGCGACGACCTCGGGCACGCCGGTGGACACCACGAGTGTGATGACGCTCGACTTACGGACCGTGGAACCGGCATCGGGGCTCTGGCTCAGTACCGTACCCGCGGGCTGTTCGCTGGCCTGCTCGATTGTGCGGATGGACAGGTTCAGCCCCTTGACCTCATTGCGGGCTTCCTCAATGGTCTTGCCGGTCAGGCTCGGGACCTGGCTCTCCTTGCTGACCTCGGAGCGGCTGACGTACAGGATGACCGTGGAGTCACCCTCGACGGTCTCCCCGGCGGCGGGCTGGGTGTAGACAACAGCGCCGTTGGCCACGGAGTTGTCAGACATGGGCTTCTTGGTCACGCGCAGACCCATATCCTTCAGGGTCTGCTCGGCATCCTCGGCCACCATGTTCTTCGTCTCGGGGATCGTGACGTACTGGGTGCCCAGGCTGACGGTCAGCACGATGCGCTGCTTTTCCTTGACGGTACGCCCGGCCTTGGGGGTCTGGCGGATGATCGTGCCCGCGGGTTCACTGGAATACTCCTCCGGGAATTCGGCGCGCAGCAGGTTGTTGTAGTCGGTGGCGAGGAACTCGTCCTTTGTCATGCCCACAAAGCTGATGACCTGCACATCGGCACGGTTAGAGAACAGCAGGTTGCTGGAATTGGTGAAGATCAGATAGATCAGAATGGCAGCGCCGATGACAAACGCCACGGCCATGCCGAAGAAGATCGGCAGCAGGGAAAAGCCCTTGGATGCCTTTTTCTTCTTCTTTTGGGCAGATTTGCTGCGGCCCGGGTTCGATGTGCCGACACGACGGGCGTCACCCGTGTGGATGCTGGTGGATTTCGGGCTGGGCTTTGTGTTGCTTACCACGCGGTTGATGTTCCTTTCCGGATTGTCCTCGGCACTGCGGTACTCATACGCAAACTGGATGGACGGGTTGCGCTTGAATTCCTCGATAGCGGCCAGCATCTCCTGGGCGCTCTGGTAGCGCTTGTCGGGGTCCTTTTCCATGGCTTTCTCGGTAATCTGGCGCAGTCCTGCCGGGGTCTGGGGTGCGATTTCGGCCAGCGGCTTCGGCTTCTCCGAAATCTGCATGATGGCAATGGACACTGCACCGTCGCCGTCAAACGGCAGGCGGCCCGACAGCATCTCGTACAGCATGACGCCGACAGAGTAGATGTCGGTGCGGGCGTCGGTGCGCTCACCCTTGGCCTGCTCGGGGCTGATGTAGTGCACTGAGCCGATGGCCTTGTCGCTGACGGTCTGGCTCTGTGCGCGGGAGAAGCGTGCGATGCCGAAGTCCATCATCTTGATGGAGCCATCTGCCAGCAGCATAATGTTCTGCGGTTTGACGTCGCGGTGAATGATGCCCTTGGAGTGGGCGTGCTGCAGAGCACTCAAAATCTGGGTGGCAAAGTGCACGGTCTCCTTCCAGGTCAGGGCGCCCCCGCGCTGCTTGAGATATTCCTTTAAAGTGATGCCGTCCACATATTCCATGACGATGTATTGCAATTTGTCGGTGACAGAGACGTCATAGACCTTGACGATGTTGGGATGGCTCAGAATGGAGATTGCCTTCGACTCGTTCTTGAAGCGGCGGACCAGTTCCTCATTGTCCAGAAATTCGTCTTTTAATACCTTGACGGCGATCTGGTTGCCCGTTTTTAAATCAGTGCCGCGGTAGACATTGGCCATGCCGCCGACACCCACGAGACTTTCAATTGAGTAGCGGCCATCCAGCCGTTTGCCGATCAGATTATCCATTGTTGACCTCCGTAGCTTCCACGCCCATGAGCAGGACCGTAATGTTATCCTGACCGCCCGCCTGCAGGGCGCGGTCTACCAAAATGCTGGTTGCATCAAAAAAAGGAACCTCGCGCAGTACCTGCGCAATATCATCGTCCGCGACCATGTTCGTCAGGCCGTCGGTGCACAGCAGCAGGATGTCCCCCGTCTCGATTTCGCAGCGGTTGTACTCCGGCACAATGTTGGCCGAGACGCCGAGCGCGCGGGTGATGAGGTTCTTCTGCGGGTGGACGGCAGCCTGCTCCCGCGTGATCTGGCCGCTGTCGACGAGCTGCTGCACCATCGAGTGGTCGCGGGTGATCTGCCGCAGCCCGCCTGCGTGGAACAGGTAGGCGCGGGAATCCCCGGCGTGCACCACATGGGCCATGCCGCGGCTGGCGTAGGCGCAGACGCCGGTGGTACCCATGCCCTGCATCTCGGGGTCAGAGGTGGACTTTTCATACACGGCGCGGTTCGTGATGTCGAACCCGCGCATGATGAAAGTCTTTTCCATGCCAGGCTGCAGGGCCTTCATGTGGCGGGCAAAATACTGCTGCATGGTGTCGGTGGCAATGCGTGCAGCAATGCGCCCGCCGTTGACACCGCCCATGCCGTCGCAGACGATGCCCCAGGCGGTGCCGCCTGCCAGCTGCTGCGCACAGTAATTGTCCTGGTTTTCCTGCCGGCAGCTGCCGATGTCCGTGATCGCGGCAATCTTCATTCGGGTTGGTTCCTTTCCGCTGCTCCGTTGCGGAGCAAAACTCATTTTCCCTGCGCGTCCTCGCGGCGCAGCTGGCCGCAGGCGGCGCTGATGTCGGTACCCAGACGGCGGCGCACCGTGGCGTTGACGCCCAGTGCCTCCAGCTCCTTCTGGAAGCGGTGCACATTGGCATCGTCGGTGGCAGAATAGGGGCTGCCGTCCACGGGGTTGATGGGAATCAGGTTGACGTGCGCGCCCATGCCCTTGATGAGGTTGGCGAGCTTCTGCGCCATCTCACTGCTGTCATTGACACCGCGCACCATCGAATACTCAAAGCTGATGCGGCGGCCCGTCTCCTTCTGGTAGCGGCGGCAGGCCGGGATCAGCTGTTCCAGCGGGAACGCATCGTTGACCGGCATCATGCCGGAACGGGTCTTATTGTCCGGCGCATGGAGCGAGACAGACAGTGTCAGCTGCAGATGGCGCTTCGCCAGCTCGTCAATCTTGGGCACAAGGCCGCAGGTCGACAGGCTGATGTTGCGCATACCGATATTGACGCCCTCCGGGCAGGAAATGATCTCCAGAAAGTCCATCACATTATTAAAATTGTGCAGCGGCTCACCGATGCCCATCAAAACAATGTGGGAGACGCGCTCGCCGGTGTCCTTCTGTGCGGTGTAAATTTCCGCCGCGATCTCCCCTGCCGTCAGGTCACGCACGCGGCCCGCCTGAGTGGAGGCACAGAACCGACAGCCCATTGCGCAGCCCACCTGGGTGGACACACAGACAGTATTGCCGTATTTGTAGCGCATGAGCACGGTCTCGATGCAGTTGCCGTCGGCCAGCTGCAAAAGATACTTGACCGTACCGTCCTTGGACTGCTGGCGGCGGCGGATGACGGGGGCTGCAATCGTGCACTGCTCCTCCAGCTGGGCCAGCAGCGCCTTGGGCTGGTCGGTCATCTGGGAGAACTCCGTCACAAGCTTCTGGTGCAGCCATTTAAAAATCTGCTTGGCGCGGAATTTTGGCTGACCCAGTCCCACGATGTAGGCCGTCAGCGCGTCCAGCGTCAGGTCGGAAATGCAGATTTTTTCGCCCATGCGGGGTCACCTCCTCTTATAAGAACGAGTTTACAGTCAGTTTCGTTCCAGGATGGCGGCAAAAAAACCGTCCGTCCCGGTTCTGTGGGGCAAAAACAGCGTGCCCAGCGGCGTGATGTCCGCCCCCGGCAGCGCCGTCTTTGGCAGTACAACGTGAAAATCAGGATTGGCGGAGAGGAATTTCTCCACCTGGGCCTGATTCTCCTTATCATTCACTGTACAGGTAGAATACACCAAACGGCCATTTTCGGCAAGTGAATCTGCGCCGTTTTGCAGGATTTTTTGCTGGGCAGCGAGCAGATTCTCTATCCCGTCCAAATCCTTGTAACGAATGTCCGGCTTTTTGGCGATAACGCCCAAACCCGAGCAGGGCACATCGCAGAGCACACGGTCAAATGTTGGCCAGTCGGAATTGTGCTGTGTGGCGTCATTTTCAACCGCTACGGCACAGGTGATGCCACAGCGGTCAAACGCCTGCTGCAAAAGCGGCACGCGGGCGGGCACAAACTCGCCGCTGACAAGTTGGCCTTTGTCCTGCATGGCCTCGGCCAACGTCAGGCTTTTGCCGCCCGGCGCGGCGCAGAGATCGAGCACCTGCTGCCCCGGCTGTGCGTCAACGCAGAGCGCGGCAAACTGGCTGGCAAGCCCCTGCACATGGAAAAGCCCTTTTTTGAATGCCGCGCTCGCGGCGGGCGAACCGGCAAACTCCACGACCAGCGCCCCCGGCCAGGGGCCGGGCGTCACGGTATGGCCCTCCTGCTGCAAAAGCGCGGTCAGGTCGGTATCGTTCGTGCGCAGTGTGTTGACGCGGATCGTCGTCTTAGGTTTTTCATAAAATGCGGCGGCCAGGGGGAACGCCTCCTCCCCGAACTGCGCATAGAAAAGCTCGGCCACCGGGCGGGACAGGCAGTAGTAGATCGAGAGCCGGTCCAGAGGGTCGGCAAAATCGGCCTCGGAGACATCGGCGGCAGCGGCGCGGCGCAGCACGGCGTTGACCATGCCTGCGGCACTGGATTTTCCCAGTGCCCGCGTCAGCTTGACCGATTCATTCACAGCGGCGGGCAGCGGTACATTCATGTACTGTGCCTGTGCCAGTCCCGCCCGCAGCACGGCGCGCACCGGCGCGTCCAGCTTGGCGACGGGCTTTTTCGTAAACTGATTTATACGATAGTCCAGCAGCGGCAGACGCTCGAGCGTTGTGTAAAAAATGCGCGCGGCAAAGGCGGCGTCGCGGCTGTCCAGCGGCGGCGTGCACTTTTTCAGCTCGGCGTCCAGCACAAGGTTGGCGTAGCCTGCCTGCTCCTGATGAATCAGGGCCTTGACGGCGAGACGGCGCGGCGTCACAGGCTGTCCCCCACTTTCAGGCGGCGGCCCGCGGCCCAGGCTGTGCCCGCCATCGGCTTGCCGCCCTCGGGCGTGACAGTCAGCAGCGCGACAGCGCCGTTTTCAGCGGCAATCGTCAGCGGCTTCAGGGCCAGCACGGTGCCGGGGGCTGCGTGCTGCGGGTTTTCGGCCAGGCGGCTTTCCAACACCTTGATGCGCTTGCCGTCCTGCGCGAACCACGCCACGGGCCACGGGTTCATGCCACGCACCCAGTTGTGGATGTGGGCGGCATCCTGCGTAAAGACGAACTGTGCCATGTCCTTCGTCAGCGGCGGGGCCATGGTGGCGGCAGCGTTATCCTGCTTGCGCGGGGTCAACTCCCCTGCCTCGATTTTTTCCAGCGCGGTGACCAGCGTTCCGGCACCCACGGCGCTGACGCGGTCAAACAATTCACCGCTTGTCTCCTCGGGGCCAATGGTGACCGGCTCCACCATCAGGATGTCGCCGGTGTCCAGCCCTTCGTCCAGCTGCATGATGGTCACACCGGTGCCCTCGTCACCGTTGAGCACGGCCCACTGGATGGGCGCGGAGCCGCGGTATTTGGGCAGCAGCGAAACATGCAGATTGATGCAGCCGTACTTCGCCGCATGCAGAAGCTGCGGCGGGATGATGCAACCGTAGGCCACAACGACGATGATGTCGGGCGCCAACTCTTTGATAAGCTCATCGGACGAGCCGTCCCGCAGCGTGCGGGGCTGGTAGACCGAAAGACCGTGCTCAACAGCCAGCTGCTTGACCGGCGGCGCGGTCAGGATCTGCTTGCGGCCCACGGGCTTGTCGCGGCGGGTAAAGACACCGCAGACCTCGTGCCCGGCGTCCAGCAGGGCGGCCAGGCTTTCGGCGGCGATGTCAGGAGTTCCCATAAACAGGATGCGCATAAATTTTAGTCCTCGTTTTCCTCGGGGTAGTCGTCCTCATAGAAATGCTCGGCCAGGTCCATGATGGTGATGCCGTCCAGATGGTTGTTCTCATGCTGGATGCAGCGGGCGAGCATGTCATCGGCCTCCAGTTCAAACCACTCGCCGTGGCGGTCCTGTGCCTTGACCTTGACGTGCTTCGAGCGCTTGATCGCGCCGTTATGTCCCGGGAAGGACAGGCAGCCTTCGTACAGCTCGACCTGCTCGTCGCTCAGCTCGAGGATCTCGGGGTTGATGAACTCAATGAACTTGTACTCGTAGTTCGCGGGAACCTCCTCGGGCAGGTCGCGGTCATCCAGGCAGATGAACAGGCGGCGCATCATGCCCACCTGCGGGCCGGCCAGACCCAAACCGTTCGCGGCCAGCAGGGTCTCCTTCATATCGTCAAGCAGAGTGCCCAGACGATCATCAAACTTGGTAACGGGGCGGCAGACTTTCTTCAGGATCGGGTCGCCGTCCTGCACAATGGTACGCAGTGCCATAAAAATAACCTCCAAATGTTATAAATCACCGTCAGAATTGAAATCGAGGATTACGGACGCCTTCTGCGGCAGCTTTTCGGCATCGTAGGCGTCCAGTGTCTCGTGCAAAAGCGCGCGGAACGCCGCGTCATTGCGGCATTTCAGCGTCAGCTTGTAGCGAAATTTGTTGTTGAGCATCGTAATGTTCATCGGCGCGGGGCCTAAAATGCGCAGCGGGATATTGGGCTTTTGTGCGGCGTGCTGACCCAGCAGTGCGCCAAACCGCTGGGCTGCGATGAACACGGCCCCCTCCTGGTCACCGATGAAGCCGACGACCACGAACGAGCAGAACGGCGGGTACAGACTGAACCGGCGGAAGGTGATTTCTTCCCGGTAGAAGCCCTTGTAGTCCTGCGCGGCGGCCAGCTGCAAAACGGGGTGGTCAGGCACGGATGTCTGGAGCAGCGCCCGCCCGGGCAGTGCGGCGCGCCCGCCGCGGCCCACGACCTGGGTGATAAGGCTGAACACGCTCTCGTATGCGCGGAAGCCCTGCCCGAACAGCAGCGAGTCAATGCCTAAAACGCCGACGAGCGTGACCTTTTCAAAGTCAAGGCCCTTGGCGACCATCTGGGTGCCCAGCAGAATATCATATTCGTGCCGCGCAAACTGTGCAAGCATCGTCTCGTGCGCGTCCTTGCGGGAGGTGGAATCCTGATCCATCCGCAGGATGCGCGCACCGGGCAGCAGCTCGGCCAGCTCCTCCTCCACCCGCTGGGTGCCGAAGCCGCTGTAGCTGATTTTGCCGCTGCACTCGGGGCAGGTCTGCGGCAGCGGGTGTACCGTATGGCCGCAGTGGTGGCACAACAGTGCCTGCTGCGGCTTGTGATAGACGAGCGGCACGCTGCAATTCGGACATTTCAGCACATGGCCGCAGGTGGTGCACATGCCGATGGTGCGGTAGCCGCGGCGGTTGAGCAGCAGAATGCTCTGCTCGCCGTTGTCGAGGTTTTCCTGCAGTTCCCGCGCCAGCCGCACGCTGACCTCGCGCGGGTTGCCTGCGGCCAGTTCGGCGCGCATGTCGATGAAATCGACGCTGGGCAGAGGCCGCCCGCCGTAGCGGTGGGTCAGCTGCACCAGCTGCAGCTTGCCGCTCTCGGCGGCGTGGTAGGTCTCGGTCAGTGGTGTGGCCGAGGCAAACAGCAGCAGCGCGTTTTCCATGACCGCACGCTTTTTGGCAACATCGTGGGCGTCAAAGCGCGGGGCGGACTCGCTCTGGTAGGTGTGCTCCTGTTCCTCATCCATGATGATAAGGCCAAGGTTTTGCAGCGGTGCAAACACTGCACTGCGCGTACCTACGACAATATCGGCGTTTCCCTGCTGGATCATCCGCCACTGCAAAAGGCGCTCGGTATTGTTGAGCGCCGAATGCTGCACGGCCAGACGGCTGCCGAAGGTGGACTTGAGCCGCCGTATCATCTGCGGTGTCAGGCTGATCTCCGGCACCAGGACCAGTGCGCGGCGGCCCAGCTCCAGCGTACGCTGGATAAGCCGCAGAAACACAATGGTTTTGCCGCTGCCGGTTACGCCGTGCAGCAGTGCCGCGTGGGGTCTGGCATCCTCCAGATTCGGCAGCAGATCGTTAAAAACCTGCTGCTGTTCAGGGGACAGCTCCAGCGGCTGCGGGTCAAACGGGATGGCCGCAAACAGGTCGATGGCCTTGTCCTGCTCGGCGGCGGTCAGCACACCCTTTTTGACAAGGCCGTCCAGCGTTGCCCGGGAAATACCAACCTCGTCGAGCTGCCGCGCGGTCAGCGGGCCGTTTTGCAGGGCGGCGACAGCGGCCAGTTGGCGTGGGCCGGGCTTTGGCTTTTCCGGCAGCGCCCCCGCCAGCGTGTACAGCCGCTCCGTAGAGCGGGTCAGGCGGCCTTGCATGACGTGCCTGCCGTCCACGACAGCGGGCCGGTACTGTGCGCCATACGGGATGACTGCCTTGACGGCCTCGAACCAGGTGCAGAAGGTGCGCTCTTTTAAAAAGCGCACAAGCTCCAGAAGGTCCGGCGTCAGGCGGGCATCCTCGGGGGCGGCATCGTAGAGCGTTTTCAGCCCCTTGGGGGCGTCGCTCTCGTCTACCTCCCCGACAGCCAGCACAACGGCCATCCGGGCCTTGCTGCCCCGGCCAAACGGCACCAGCACCATGCTGCCGGGAAAGACCCTCCCGGCCAGCTCCACGGGGATGCGGTAGGAGTACAGCTTGTCAAAGTGGATGTTCGCGTCGTTGACGGCAGCCTGGGCCAGCAGCAGGCTCATTCGTCGCTGCCGTGCTGCAGCTTGAACTGGATGATGGAATAAATGCTCTCGGCGCAGGAGTCGACCTCAATGTTGACGACATGCTCGTCGTAGTTGACGGAGTTTGCAATCTCTGCCTCGGCACGCTTCAGGCGGCGCTGGATGGTTTCCTCATCCTCGGTGCCACGGCAGCGCAGACGGCGCTCGAGCTCCTGCATATCCGGGGGCAGCACAAAGATGGTCGTTGCACCGGGGTACATCTTCTTGATGTTGCCTGCGCCTTCGACCTCGATGACGAGGATGACCGGGATGCCCAGCTTCATGCGGCCCTCGATCTCGCTACGCAGCGTGCCGTAGTAATTCTCGCAGTATTTTGTGTGCTCGACGATCTGGTCATGTGCCAGATGATCCTCAAAATCAGCTACAGACATAAAGTGGTAGTTGATGCCGTCCTTTTCACCCTCACGCGGGGTGCGGGTCGTGGCGGAGACGGTGTGCTGAATTTCAGGGTGCTTTTTCAGCAGAGCGGCAACAACGGTATCCTTGCCGGTGCCGGAAGGGCCGGAGACAACAAACAGATATTTTTCACCTTTCATCGTTACTTCCTCTTTTCTTCAGTTTCTTCGTTGGCACGCCCGGTAAGGCTTTCCAGCGGGGTGCCGGACAAAATCACATGGTCAGAGTCCATGATGAGCACGGCCTGGGTGCGCCGCCCGTAGCTGGCATCGATCAGTGCGCCCTTCTCGCGGGCATCCTGCACCAGACGCTTGATAGGCGCAGAATCCGGGCTGACGATGCCGATGATGCGGTCGGCATTGACCATGTTGCCAAAGCCAATGTTCAGCAGCTTCATGGCGAACCTCCGTTACTCGATGTTCTGAATCTGCTCACGAATTTTTTCGATTTCGGATTTCAGCTCGACGACCAGCCGCGTGATGGCTACGTCCTGGCACTTGGAGCCAATCGTGTTGGACTCGCGGTTCAACTCCTGCGTCAAAAAGTCGAGCTTGCGGCCAATCGGCTCGTCCAGCTCGAGGATCTCGCGGTACTGCGCCACATGGCTGTGCAGACGGACGGTTTCCTCGTCGATGGCGGTCTTGTCCGCAAAAATCGCGGCCTCGGTCACAAGGCGTCCCTCGTCGATGCTGCGATCCCCCAGCAGCTCCTGCAGGCGGGTGTAGAGCTTATCGCTGTAGGCCTGCACGCGGCCCGCGCTGTTCTCCTCGATTTTGGCGACGAGCGTTTCAATCGTGGTCAGGCGGCCTGCAACATCGGCCTTCATCTTCTCGCCTTCGACGGCGCGCATTGCGACAAAGGCGTCCACGGCCTGCTCGGCCACTGTCCTGACGTCCTCCCACAGCTCGTCCTCATTCGTCGGGGCGGCAGTCTGGGTCAGCACGTCCGGGAAGCGGGACAGCATCCCGACGGAGACGTCGTTTTTCAGATCCATCCGCTCGGCCATCGCATTCAGCGCGGCGCGGTAGCCCTCGGCCAGTTGCCAGTTGACGGTGACGACGGTATCCGCCGCCGTGACGGTCTGGATGGAAAGGCTCAGCTCTACCTTGCCGCGGCTGACCTTGGAGGCGACGAGCTTTTTCAGCTTGTCCTCCAGAAATGCGCAGGAGCGCGGCAGGCGCGAGGAGTACTCAAAAAAGCGCGCGTTGACGCTGCGAAGTTCAACCTTGATGTCACGGCCATGCAGCAGCGCACCGGCACGGCCATATCCTGTCATGCTCAAAACCATAACCTACACCTCATAAACACATATATTTTATATTTTACTATTTTTGGGCGCAAGATGCAAGGCTGACGCCGGGATTTTGCAATATTTCACGCAGTTTTTGTGGCGCGGTAAACAAAAACCGCCCCCGCGGCAGAGCGGGAGCGGCAATTCTTTTACTTAGACGGGGTGAGACTTGTTTTCGTAGTCGGCGTGCAGAGCATCGACACCCTGCAGACGGGCGTTGCGCTTCTCAAAGAACTTGGGCGCGACCTGCGGGAACATGGCGTAGGTCAGAACGTCCTCCTCCTGGATGGCGTACTTGGAGGCCTCGGCCTTCAGCTTCTCCATCTCGGGCTCAAGGGTGTCGGCAAAGCGGCAGGTGATCGGCTGCTCGCCCTTCAGGATGAAGTCACTAAACTCCTTCTTAATGGGCGCGGGGGTCTTGCCGTAATCGCCGTGGACCAGGCCCTTGAACTCCTTGGTGACCATCTTGTAGCGCTCACCCATGATGACGTTAAAGACGGCCTGGGTACCAACGATCTGGCTGGTCGGGGTGACCAGCGGCGGATAACCGGCATCCTCACGGACGCGGGGAATCTCCTCCAGAACCTCCTGGAGCTTGTCCTCCTTACCGGCGTCCTTCAGCTGCTTGAGCATGTTGGAGAACATGCCGCCCGGAACCTGATACAGCAGGGTGTTGGCGTCAACGCCCAAAGACTTCTGGTTGATCTGGCCGTTGGCAATGTACTTCTCGCGCAGCTTGTTGAAGTAAGCGCGGACGACATTCAGCTGGTTCAGATCCAGACCGGTGTCGTAGTCGGTGCCCTGCAGGGCGGCGACCAGGCTTTCGGTGGGCATGTGAGAAGTGCCCAGAGCCAGAGGGCTCATAGCGGTATCGACGATGTCGGCACCAGCCTCGATACCCTTCAGGATGGACATGGAAGCCAGACCTGCGGTGTAGTGGCTGTGGATGTCCACGGGGATCTTGACGGTCTTTTTCAGCTCGGAGACCAGCTCATAGCAGGTGTAGGGCTTGAGCAGGCCGGCCATATCCTTGATGCAGATGGAGTCAGCGCCCATCTCCTCGAGAGTCTTGGCATAATTGGCGAAGTACTCGTTGTTATGTACCGGGCTCAGGGTGTAGCTGATGCAGGCCTGAACATGGGCACCCTCCTCGGTAGCCCAGCATGTTCTGGCCGCGGAACAGCATCTGCAGCTTCTGGTGGGGCAGCTCCTTGCGCAGGATGCGCAGACGCTCCCAGGGGTCCTCGTCCAGGAAGCGGATGCAGGAGTCGAACGTAGCGCCGCCCCAGCACTCAACGGAGAAATACGGGATCTTGTCCATTTCGGGCAGGATGGGGCGCATCTCGTCCATGGTCATACGGGTGGCCAGCAGAGACTGATGGGCGTCACGCAGGACGACCTCAGTAATCTTAATGGGTTTCTTAGCCAATGTGATTCACCCGGCCTTTCTATTAGTTCATGGTGATGAGCAGGTCGCCGGAGTTGACAACGTCGCCCTTGCGCACATTGACGCTGGCAATGGTGCCGTCCTGCGGAGCGCTGATCTCGTTCTCCATCTTCATGGCCTCGAGGATCAGCAGGGTGTCGCCAGCCTTGACGGAGTCACCGGCCTTGACCTTGACATCCAGGATATTGCCGGGCATGGGAGCGGTGACGGAGACGGCACCGGCGGCACCGGCAGGAGCGGCAGCAGGCGCAGGAGCAGCGGCGGGAGCCGGAGCGGCTGCAGGGGCAGCAACAGGAGCAGCAGCGGCAACGGGAGCGCCGGTGCCTTCCTCAACGGTGACATTATAAGCAACGCCGTTAACGGTAACGATCAGGTTTTTCATGGAAAAGTCCTCCCTATTTCAAGGTTGATGATTACAGCGTGATATTGCCGTGCTTCTTAGCCAGGCGCACAGTGCGCTTGCTGGCCAGCATATCCAGAGCCTGAGCGACAGCGCCGCGGGCGGTGGCAGCATCGGCAATGGCGTCAGCAGCACCGTTGGCCACAGCGGCATTGGCGCTGCAGACCTCCTTGGCGTAGGCGGCAGCCTTGGCCTTGGTGGCGTTGACGATGTTATCGGAAGCGAAGATCTCGTCCTTGTACAGAACGGTGACAGCGGCCTCGGGAGCCAGCGGGGCTACGGTGCAGCCCTGCACGGCAACACGCCAGTCGGCGCAGGCGGCAAAGACCGTGTAGGCAGGGCCGACGGCCTCACCGGCCAGTACGGCGACCTTGACGGTGGTAGCCTCGGCGTAGACGCCGGCCATACGGGCAGCCTGACGGATGCCGCCAGCCTGATCGTCGCCCTCGCTCTTGCCGAAGCCCTCGGTGTTGACGACGGTCACAACGGGGATGCTATAGGCATCGCACAGACGAACGAAACGGGCAGCCTTGGCGGTGCACTTGTGGCACAGAATGGCCTTCTCGGTGGCCAGGATACCAACGGCGCTGCCGTTGATGGTAGCCAGTGCGGTGACGATGTTCTTGCCGTAGCCTGCGTACAGCTCCACAGTGCTGCCCTCATCGGCCAGAGCGGCGATGGCGTCAGCCGCGGAGTACTTGACGAGGTCAAGAACCTTGGAGGGGGCGGCAAAGTCGAACAGTGCAGGACCGGCCAGATTGTTGGCGGGCAGCAGGGCGACGATGGAGGCAGCCTGCTTGGCGGCGGCAACGGCGTCCGCAGCGGTAACGGCGGCGACACCGGCCTTGGCGGCAAACGCGGCAGAGCCGGCGTTTGCAACCTTGTCCTCAGCGTTGAACGGAGCGTTCAGGAACAGCTCGGCATCCTCTGCCATGACACAGACGTCCGCAGCAGCGGCGTTGATGGCGTTGGTACCGGCGCAGGTACCGGTGACAACGGCGACCTGAGGCACAACGCCGGAAACGCGCGCAATCTCTGCGGTCAGGCGGGCGTTGGCGTTGAGCAGATCAAGACCGCCCTCAAGCTTGGCACCCGTGGAATCATAGAACGTAACAACCGGTGCGCCGGTCTCGGCGGCCATCTCCAGCACGCGGATATTCTTTTCAATATCCTGCACGCCGACGGGAGAACCGTCCTCAAACACGACGTAGGCGTTCTGGCCGTTTGCACAGCCGTAAGCAGCACTCACTGCGCCGTCGGTAAACAGCGGCGAGTAGGTGCCGTCATCAAAAAATGCTGCAAGGATCTCTGCCTTGCCGGGCTTATTTGCTGCCATACAGTTTCCTCCTATGGTAAAGCTGACTGTTTTTTATAAAAATACTTTACAAAAAATCCGCCATTTAATTGAATTATACTACGTTCGCGACGTTTCCACAAGTGGAATATTGCACATTTTTCAGAATTTTCTGCAATTTTAGTCAGAATTTGTGCGCTTTTTAAGGGGGCCGGGACGGCGGGCCGGGCTGGCAGCACGGCTCTCCCCTTTGCCGGCAGATTTCATGGCTGCGTTGCGCAGGGCATTGATCTCGCTCTTTTTCAGCTCACGGTACTCGCCGGGCTGCAGCATACCGAGCTTGACGGGACCCTCGGCGCTGCGGCGCAGGCGCACGACCTGCAGGCCGACAGCGGAGCACATGCGGCGGATCTGGCGGTTGCGGCCCTCGTGCAGGGTGATCTCCAGCACACTGCGGCCCGGCTCATCGACCACGACGTGGATAACGCAGGGCCTGGTCTTGACGCCGTCATCCAGCACAACGCCGGACGACATCTCGATGATCTGCTGCTCAGTGGCGCGGGGATTGACCGTGACGCGGTACAGCTTGCCGACACCGCCGGACGGGTGGGTCAGCATATTGATGAACGCGCCGTCATCGGTCATGAGCAGCAGCCCCTCGCTGTCCTTGTCCAGGCGGCCCACCGGGCGCAGCATGGCGGGCACATCGGAAACAAGATCCATGACGGTCTTGCGGCCACGGTCGTCAGAGCGGGTCGTCAGATAGCCGCGGGGCTTGTGCAGCATGATATATGTGTACTGGCGCTTGCGCACGATGCGCTGTGTCTGCCCGTCGATCATGACCTTGTCATAGTCGGGGTCCATCTTGTCGCCCAGGGTGACCGGGTGGCCGTTGACCTTGACCTTGCCCGCAGCAATCAGGCGCTCGGCCTCGCGGCGGGAGCAGATGCCCTGGTCGGCCAGTACCTTTTGAATACGTTGTTCTGCCATTAAAATTTATACTCCTTATTCGGCGGGTGCGTCAGCACCCGGCTTTTCTTTCTTGATGAGCGCAGCGACCTTGTCCACCAGATCAGGCAGCGAGGCTATAACGTTGTCAACGGCGGAGACCTTCTCCACCAGCTGGACGGTGCGCACATTGCCGTTGGAAACGACGAGGAATGCCACCGGCGTGACCGAGACGCCTGCGCCGCTGCCGCCGCCGAACATCTGCTTGTTGGAGCTGGGGCCGACGTCGGAGCCGCCGGACACAAACCCGAAGGTGACGCGGGAGACCGGGATGATGGTGGTGTCATCCACATGGATCGGGTCGCCGATGATGGTCTCGGCGTTGACCATGTCGCGGATTTTCTCGATGGTGACGCCCATCAGACCTTGAATAGGATGTTCAGCCATTGTAAGTTCCTCCTTTTATCGAAAAAAGAAATCGTTTATGCCTTTGCGGCGGGCTGCAGCTGCGGGTCCTTCCACAGACGGTACAGCAGCCGGATGACGAGCCAGAGCAGCACGGCGGCGCAGGACGTCAGACGGAACGAGACGATACGCTCCCCTGCACGCTCGCCGGTGAAATCCGGCTCGAGCCAGAGGCGGTCACTCTGTACGCGGATGTACTGCTGGACCAGAGCCAGCAGATTGTTGGCAAGCGCCATTTCGGCGCCGAACAGCTCGGCGGTGGCGCTGGCCTCGTCGGCGGTCACGGTCCAGAAGATGTCCAGCCCGGACACCCGCACCGAACGCAGCAGATGACGCCCCAGCCAGCCTGTGTGGCCCAGCATGCACCGGGCAAATGCCATCGGGTCATTGGACAGCAGCTGCATAGCGGCGTCGATGCGCGCCGAGATGCCGAACGGCAGACCGCTCTTTTTCGCGCTGCCCTCAGCATCGGCGTCTTCAGTGGGGACACTGTCAGCAGGCTTCGGCGCTTCTGGCTTCCCCTGCGCCGCGGGCTGCCGGACGACGGTCTGTGCGGACTTTGCGGCGGGCTTGTCCGGCTTGACCTCCACGGTGACGGACGCCTGTTCGCCGTCCGCCGTCTTGCGCACGGTCTGCCCGGGCGGTGCGGCAGAGGCGGGCTTTTTCAGTGCTTTCGGCTGGCCCTTGCGCGGCCAGAGCGTGAAGTGCAGCGGTCCGTAGCAGGCCGTGGCCCGCACGCTGCCCGGGCGGTACGCAAACCGAACGCCCAGCGGTATCAGCAGGGCGACGAGCAGCAGCAAGAGCACCGCCAGCAGCACCCAGCCGATCAGTCGGAGAAGGAACAACAGAATGGCCATAAGCAATCACTTCCATTCCAGCTGACCGTCGTCGCCTTCCGTCTCCTCCGGCTCGGCGCTCTCGGCAGCCTCGCCGTGAAGCGGCGGCAGGTCGGCCAGACTGCCGAGGCCAAAGACGCGCAGAAATGTGTCCGTGACCTGGAAAGCTACCGGCTTGCCGGGCAGGTCTAGGCGGCCCGCCTCCTCGATCAGTCCCTTGTCCAACAGCTTGGTGACGGTGGACGACGAGTCAACACCGCGGACCTGCTCGATAAAGCTGCGAGAGACGGGCTGATTGTAGGCGATGACGGCCAGTACCTCCAGTGCGGCGGGCGAAAGCGGCGCGTTGCGGCGGGTGTCCAGAATGCGCTTGACCATCTCGCCGTAGTACGGGCGGGTCGTCATCTGCCAGCGGTCAGGCTCGAAGTACAGGATGACCATGCCGCTCTCCTGCTCGTCGTAGCGCTTTTGCAGCTTTTGCAAAAGCGTGGTGACCTCGTCGGCGTCCAGCCGCAGGGCGTCGGCCAGGCGGGCGGTCTCCACAGGCTCGGCGTGGGCAAACAGCATGGCTTCAAGAGAGCCGAGCTCCTGTCGTTCTGTCATGGCGTTTTGTCCTTTCTTCTGCGGTGTGTGCGGTCCAGCTGTAAAGTGCCGCTGTCGTCGACCTTGACGCGTCCTGCGCGGATGAGCTCGAGCAGCGCCAGGAAGGTCGCTACGTTTGTGCTGCGGCTTTCCTCGTGGCTGAACAGCTGGCCCATTTTTTGCAGGCTGCCCTTGAGCAAGCCGCGCAGCATGTGGGAGACGCGGCTGGCGACGGAGACAAACGGCGCGGTGACGAGAGGCTCAAACTTTTCCTGCGTGGGCTTTTTCTTGCGGGTGCTGCGGCCCATCAGATTGAACCACGCCTGCACGAGCCAGTTCGGGTCATGGCGGCGGGTGTATTCGGCAGCGCCGACCAGCGGCATCGGCTCACGGGCTACGGTGTACAGGTCACGGGCACGGCTGCCCAGCTGGGCGGCCACCTCCTTGCAGGCGCTGTACTCGATCAAACGCCCCGTCAGCTCGGCCTTCATGCGCTCGGCTTCGGGGCTGCGCGGCAGCAGCAGCGCACTTTTCATCTGCACCAGATGCGCCGCCATGTCGATGAACTCGCTGGAAATTTCCATCCGGTCCTGCTGCATCTCCCGGATGGCAGCGGTGTACTGCTCGATCAGCTCCATGATGTTGACATCATAGAGGTTCATTTTATTTTTGCCCACCAGGTACAGCAGCAAATCCAGCGGGCCCTCAAAATCTTCTATTTTAAATGTCAGAACTTCCGGCAAAAACTCAATACCCCCAAAGCAGCTCCACAAAGCCTGTCAGGTGCAGCATCAGCCGCCACATACCGTTGACAAGCCAGGACAGCGGCGCGTCCAGCAGACCCAAAAACACCAGTGCCAGCACGGCCAGCATAATATATCGCTCATATTTCATCGCCCTGAAATAGAGCCGCTGCGGCAAAAACAAAAGCGCAATGCGGCTGCCGTCAAACGGCGGCACCGGCAGCAGATTGAAAACCGCCAGGCTCAGATTCATGGCTACCATATAATATAGGAACATCGTCAGCACAGGAACGGCGTCCCCCAGCCCGCTGTACCAGCACAGCTTGTACAGGATCATCGACACCCACGCCAGCAGCAGATTGCTGGCAGGCCCCGCGGCGGCGGACAGCGCCATGCCGACCTTGGGGTTCTTATAGTTGTATGGGTTGATCAAGACGGGCTTGGCCCAGCCGACGCCTCCCACCAGCATGCACAGGGCACCCAGCGGGTCAAAGTGGCGCAGCGGATTCATTGAGAGACGCCCGGCGCGCACGGCAGTGTCATCACCCAGCAGGTGGCTGGCCAGCGCGTGGGCCGACTCATGAAACGGGATGGTGATGAGCACGACAACAGCGCGCAGCAGATACTGCACGATCACCGCGGGAGACAACAATCCGTTCAAAAGGTAACACCACCCCATTAAAAGCTTAGTCTATTATATCGTAGAAACGGCGGCAAGACAAGCCCTGTAGGCACCGAAAACACAATATTTAGCGCCTGAATCAAACAAAAACGCAAAATTATGAAAAAAATCAAAATTTTTTCTGTCAAAACACTTGCATTTTCGCGCAGTATACGCTATACTATTAAAGCTATTGAAAAGGAGGTGCAAGCAATTATGGCCAAATGTTCTTGCTGTGGCAAGGGTGTCACGTTCGGTATCAAGGTTTCTCACTCTCATCGTCGGAGCAACCGTACCTGGAACCCCAATGTCAAGCGCGTGAAGGCGATCGTGGACGGTTCCCCGAAGTATATCTACGCCTGCACCCGCTGCCTGCGCTCTGGTAAAGTTACCCGCGCGGTCTGATTGGAAGGAAAAAATGCCGGTCACATCGTGTGACCGGCTTTTTCTCTTTTACGCTTGCTTTTTAGGAGGTGGGTCTATGCTCCCCTGTGACCCTGTAATGCTGTTGAGCTATGTAAACACCCAACTGCGGGACCGCGACGCCAGTTTGGACGCGCTGTGTGACCGTGAGGAGACTGACCGTGACGCGCTGTGTGCGGCCCTGCGCGAGATCGGCTATGAGTATGACGCTGCACAGAATCGCTTTGTGTGACGCCGGTTTGTGTGAAGTTTGAGAGAGGAAGTTGAAGTACCCGATGAATTTTATCTTTGTCAGCCCGCATTTTCCCAAGACCTACTGGAATTTCTGTGACCGTCTGCACCGCAACGGCGTCAATGTGCTGGGCATCGGTGATGCTCCGTTTGACGAGATTCCCTGGGAATTGAAGCAGTGCCTGACTGAGTATTACCGCGTGAATGATCTTGGCAATTACGACGAGATGCTCCGCGCTGTCGCGTACTTTACCTTCCACTATGGCAAGATCGACTGGATCGAGTCCAACAACGAGTATTGGCTGGAGATGGACGCCCAGCTGCGCACAGATTTCAACATCAATACCGGTGCAAAGAATGACTTCATCGAGCGCATCAAGTACAAGAGCAAAATGAAGGAAAGCTACATCGCTGCGGGTGTACCGGTGGCGCGCTACCATATTGTCAGCACACTGGCCGAGGCCCGCGCCTTTATCAAGGAGGTCGGCTACCCGGTCATCGTCAAGCCGGATAACGGCTGCGGCGCCGAGGCGACCTACAAGCTGCGCAATTTCACCGAGCTGAAAGAATTCTACGCCGAGCCGCATAACGTCCGGTACATTATGGAGGAGTACATCAACGGCACCATCGTCAGCTTTGACGGTGTGGCCGACAGCCATTGCGTGCCGCTGTTCTACACCTCCAACGTGTTCCCCACCCCGCTGCTGGACATCGTCAGTCAGAACGGCGACCTCTCCTACTGGACGCAGAAGTCCGTGCCCGCTGCGCTGAAGGATGTGGGCTTCCGCACCATCAAGGCGTTCGGCGCAAAGAGCCGCTTCTTCCACTGCGAGTTTTTCCAGTTGAATGAGGACAAGCCGGGTCTTGGCAAAAAGGGCGACTACGTTGCGCTGGAGGTCAACATGCGCCCCGCAGGCGGCTACACGCCCGATATGATCAACTATGCGAACTCGGTGGACTGCTACCAGATCTGGGCGGACATGGTCTGCTACGACGAGGTACGCAACGCCGAGCTGGACGGCCCGAAGTATTTCTGCGTCTACGCAGGCCGCCGCGACTGCCATGAGTACAAGCACACCCATGCGCAGATCATGGCAAAAACCTCCCTCTGCGAGGGAGGTGCCCCGAAGGGGCGGAGGGAGAGAACCTTGCCATAGCCCGAAATATTTCGGGCAACCGTACAGTTCTCTCCCCCACTGCCTGCGGGCGGAGCCCCCTCGCAGAGGGGGCCAAGGGGTGAACGCACCTTTTTCGACAGTCTGAGGCTTCCCCCTCTGGGGAAGCCTTTTACTTATATAAAACAGGAGCCTGACCGGCTGTGGTCAGGCTCCTGTTGGTTTATTTCAGCTTCACGCTCTTGTGGTATACGACCATTGAAATGCCCGCCGTGATGACCTCGGTCACCCAGAAGGCGTTCCAGATGCCGTCGGCACCCAGCAGGCGGCAGAACAGCCAGGCCAGCGGCATGATGACAACGATGTAACGGCACAGCGAGATGACCAGTGACTGCACGCCCATGCCGAGACCCTCCAGCGAGCCGGAGGCGACGACTGAAATCGTCGAGACGATGAAACCTACGCAGATGATGCGCAGGGCCGACGTGCCGATGGCGATGGTCTCGGCGTTCGAGCTGAAAAGCCCGATCAGCTGGCCGGACAGCGCCAGACAGAGCACCGTGCCCGCGGCCATGATGGCGGCGCACATGCCCATGGACGTGCGGTAGAGCTTTTTGACGCGGTCATACTCCCCCGCGCCGTAGTTGTAGCCGATGATGGGGCGCAGACCCTGCACAATGCCGTTGGCGGGCAGGTACAGGAAGGTCTGCAATTTATAGTAGATACCCAGCACGACGACATAGCTTTGAGAGTAGACGGCTAGCAGCGAGTTCAGGAAGGTGATGAGCACCGAGGGCAGCGCCAGATTCAGGATGGCCGGTACGCCGATGGAATAGAGCTGCAGGGCCATTTTGGCGTCCGGCTTCAGGCAGCCGGAGCGCAGCCTGACCGGGATAGGGCTGACGAAGTAGACGATCAGATAGAAGATGACGGGGACCATCTGGCCGATGCCGGTAGCCAGCGCCGCACCGGCAATGCCCATTTTGGGGAACGGGCCGATGCCGAAAATCAGCAGCGGGTCCAGAATGATGTTGCAGACCGAGCCGCCCATCAGGCCGATCATCGTAATGTTCATCCGGCCCACCGCCTGAAAGATCTTCTCAAACGCCATGGCGGCCATGATGACGACGGCGAACATAAAGGCAACGCGGGAGTAGGTCACGCCCATGGCAATGACGGTCTCGTCGCTGGTGAAGGAGCGCAGGAACCGCGGCATGATGGCGGTGCAGACGATGGAAATCACGACGCCGTGGATCAGCGAAAGCACCATGCCGTGGGTGGCGGCCATGTCAGCCTTTGCTTTGTTGCCTGCACCGAGATGCAGCGAGATCAGCGCGGCAATGCCGATGCTGAAGCCGACGGCAATCGCGTTGATGAGGTTCTGCACCGGGTAGACGAGGGACAGCGCAGTCATGGCTTCCTCACTGATGCGGGCGACAAAGAGGCTGTCCACGATGTTGTACAGTGCATTGACCAGCATCGAGACGACCATGGGCAGGGCCATTGAGGTCAGCAGCGGAAAAATCGGCTTTTCTTTCATGAAGGTATCGTTCATGGGCTCCTCCTTTTGGCACAACAAAAACCACACAACGCTTTCCCGGAAAGAAAGCGCTGTGTGGCGAAAAGTAGTATCAGAACTGTAAAAATCCACACCTTGTTTTAGGTGTTCCTATTATACAAACCGGCGCGGAATTTGTCAAGCCGCTTGCAACAGCTGCGCAAAAACGGTACAATAAAGACAAAAATCGTATTGCGAGGGAAAAGACATGAAAAAGCTATTGGTCTCCGGCGCGGGCGGCTTTGTGGGGGCGCGCATCATGACCCAACTGGCGGGGCGGTACGAGCTGTGCGCCTTCCCCAAAGGAATGCCGGCCGCAGCGGATGAGCAGACCGTGGCCGACTGGGTGCGGCGCGAGCAGCCGGACGTGATCGTACACACGGCGGCGCTCTCCGACACGGGTTACAGCGAAAAGCACCCGGACGAGTCCTACCGCGCCAACGTTCTGCTGCCGTGCTGGATGGCGGCTGCAGCGCAAAAAAGCGGCGCAAAGCTGGTTGCGTTCAGCTCTGACCAGGTCTACACGGGCCTTACTGAGCACGGGCCGTTTGACGAGGATACACCGCTCTCCCCCGCCAATGTCTATGGCCGCCACAAGCAGGAGATGGAGCAGCGCGTGCTGGATATTTTGCCCGATGCCGTGCTGCTGCGGGCGGCCTGGATGTACGACCTGCCCGGGTACGGCCTGCCGATCCGCGGTAACTTCCTGCTGAACCTGCTGACCGCCGCTATGCGGCAGGAGACGCTGCGGTTTTCGGCGCGGGACTACCGCGGCATCACCTATGTGCGGGAGGCCGTGGAGCGGCTGACCCAAGCCATGGAACTGCCGGGCGGTGTGTACAACTTTGGCAGCGAGAACGACTGCGACATGGTCACGACGGCCCGGCGCGCCTGTGCACTGCTGGACATCCACCCTGTCATAGAGACGGCAGACTGGCCGCGCAGCCTGCTGATGGACGGAGGCAGGTTCCGTGCAGCAGCGAATGTCGGCTTTGACGATACCCTGGCGGGTGTACAGCGCTGTCTGCGGGATTACGGTCTGCTGAAATAAAGCTACAATAAAAAAACTGTACCGGCAAAAGCGGTACAGGAATTTTTTTACATCTCGCCGCGTCCGGCCATGGCACGGTACAGCGTCGTCTCATCGGCGTATTCCAGACTCGAACCGACGGGCAGGCCATAGGCCAGGCGGGTCGTTTTGATGCCCAGAGGTTTGATGAGTTTGGCAATATACATCGCCGTGGCCTCGCCCTCCACCGTCGGGCTGGTGGCCATGATGACCTCCTTGACGGTGTCATTTAGACGGGCCAGCAGCTCCTTAATGCAGAGCTGATCTGCACCGATGCCATCCATCGGCGAAATCAGGCCGTGCAGCACATGGTACAGGCCGTTGTACTCGTGGGTGCGCTCAATCGACTTGATGTCGCGCGGGCCCTCGACCACGCAGATGATGCTGCGGTCCCGCTTCTGGGAGGCGCAGATCTTGCAGACATCGCCGGTGGTGTAGTCCTGGCAGATGCGGCAGCGGTGCAGGTCACTTTTGGCGTGCTCAATCGCCTTGGCCAGCTCCATGGCCTGCTTGGGCGGCATCGACATGACCTGATAGGCCATACGCACCGCACTTTTGCGGCCAATGCCGGGAAACTGGGCAAACTGGTCGATCAGATTTTCCAGCGGCTCAACATTGTTGTTGAACATAGGCAGCCTCTTAGCCCAGACCGGGGATGTTCAGACCGCCGGTCATCTTGGACATCTCCTCCTCGGAGTCCTTGTCAACGGCAGCGGAGGCGCTGTTGACGGCGGCGGCAATCAGATCCTCAAGCATTTCAATATCATCGGGGTCGACGGCCTCGGGCTTGATCTTGACGGCGGTGATCTCATGCTTGCCGTTCATCGTAACAGTGACCATCTCACCGCTGGCGGTGCCGGTGTACTCCTTGGCTTCGAGCTCCTCCTGCTTGGCGCGGATGTCGTCCTGCATCTTCTGGACCTGACGCATCATGGCGTTGGGATCGGGTCGGCCATAGCCCTTGGGCAGTCTTGCTTTCATGGTTGTATCCTCCAAAAATAATTATTTATCAACGATTTTCAAATCGACACCAAGCGCCTGCATCGTGTGCAGGGTCTCATCCAGGCTGACGGCAGCGGTGGAGTCGTCGGTCTTTGGCTCCTCATAGGGGCCGATACTGTACTTGGTGCGCGATACACGGTAGATAGTTTCCTTAAGACGCTTGCTGACCTCACGGTTATTGCGGATATAATCGCGGAAGGCGTCGCTGCACTCAAACAGCACGCGCTTACCGTCGCAATAGGCCCGGGTACCGCGCAAAAAGGAGATGAGCATTGCATCATTCTCCTCCAAATCGGCCAGCACGGCGGGCCAGAAGGCGAACGGCTCCAGCGGGCCTGCCTGCCGCGGCGGCTCGGCCTTACGCGGGGCCGGGGCAGCGGGTGCTGGCGGTACCGGCGCGGGAGTTTGCTGCAGGGCGGGCTTCAGCTCCGGCTGCAGGAACGGCGGGTCATCGTCAATGGGCGGCGGTACATCATCCGGTGCAGCGGCGGGAACGCTCTGCGGCTGTACCACGGGCGGCACTACAGAGGGCGCAGCCTGTACCGGCGGCACTGCTGTGTAGGCGCGCGGCGCGCTGGCGAACGCCTGAGGCGCGGCGGGTGCTGCCGGGATGGGCTGCTGGATGATAACAGGTGCGGCGGCAGTCTCGGGCTGGGTCAGCGAGAAAATCGCCAGCTCCAGCTCAATGCGCTGGTCAGTGCCGCGGCTCATTTTCTCGAGCGCCGAGCCGAACGCATTGACCGCACGGATGGCCTCCCGCTGCGGGAAGTCCCTGCGCTGGGTGTAGGCGGCCTCCTCCTCCGGCGAAATGCCGGTCAGAAGTGACGTGCCGCCCGGCAGCGCGCAGAGCATCAGATTGCGGTAATGCCCGGCGAGCTCCATGCAGAGGCGGCGCATATCGACGCTCTGCTGGCGCAGCTCGGCGATTTTTTCCAGTGCGGTGACGGAGTCCCCTGCCGCGATGGCGTCGCTGATCTCAAACAGGTAGCCCCTGTCCGTGACACCGGCCATACGGCGGACGAGCGCCTCGTCCACGTGGTTGTCGACACCGGCGCAGGTGTCCAGAATGGACAGCGCGTCACGCATGGCACCGTCGGCCAGACGGCCAATCAACTGTGCGGCGTTCTCGTCCAGTTCGATCTTCTCCTGCCCGGCCACGTAGAGCAGCCGTCCGGCAATGTCATCCGCTGTGATGCGGGTGAAGTCATACCGCTGGCAGCGGCTCAAAATCGTGACGGGAACCTTCTGCACCTCGGTGGTGGCTAAGATAAAGATGACGTGCTCGGGCGGTTCCTCCATCGTTTTGAGCAGCGCGTTGAACGCCGCGGTGGAGAGCATGTGCACCTCGTCGATGATGTAGACCTTGTACTTGCAGACCGACGGCAGATAGGCCACCTCGTCGCGCAGGTCGCGGATGTCGTCAACGCCGTTGTTCGACGCGGCATCCATCTCGATGATGTCCATGACGGAGCCGGAGTCAATGCCCTTACAAATTTCACACTCGCCGCAGGGGTCAGGGCTGGAGGTGTCCAGACAGTTGACCGCCTTGGCAAAGATCTTGGCGCAGGTCGTCTTGCCGGTGCCGCGGGTGCCGGTGAACAGATACGCATGGCCGATGCGCCCGGCAGAAATCTGGTTCTGCAGGGCCGTGACGATGGCCGTCTGGCCAACCACGTCCGCAAAGCGCTGGGGACGCCATTTTCGATACAGGGCACGGTACATCGGCTCACCTCCTGCAAAGCTACAAAAAACAGCGGGCAGAGCACGCGGCTGCGCTGCTTTGCGTACAGATGCAGGCTTGACCGCGGCACTGGGCAAGCGCCGCTTAATGCTGCTCGGTTCCCCGCCTGACATGGTTCACAGGCTGCCCATGCGCGGGACCTGCATCTGTACGCGAAACAGCGCAATTCAGCCCTGTCCGCTTTTAGTATTATACAATAAGTTTGGAATAAATGCAAGCGTTATCTTATATTTCGGGCATTTCGGCCATCTCGGACATCAATCTTCCTGCAGGCGCTGGACCATCTTGTAAAGGGCCTCGGCGCTGTTGAAGTTCTGCGGCATGATTTCGGATGCGGGGATCGAAATGTCGTATTCCTCATTCAGGGCCGAGATGATCTGCAGAATGTCGAAAGAGTCCAGGATGCCGTCATCGATCAGCGTTGTACAGGTGGAAAAGTCCACGTCCTCTTTGATTTCGCTTAAAATTTCCAGTAAACGTTCCATTGGTATTTCTCCTTTTCAAATTATCTTACACAGCGGGTGTATTGATGGGATAGGTCGGCGTTTCGCTGCGTACCGGGTGCGGCGTGCCGTTCTGCCACAGAATGACCTGCGGCAGGTCGCGGCTCAAAAACAGACCAAGTCCTTCCGTAACAGAGTAGGCACCGGTGTTTTCAAAAACAAGCAGGTCGCCGGGGCATAGTCCGGCCAGCGGCATACTGCGCACAAGAACATCGTTCGTAGTACAAAGGCTGCCGCAAAGTGTCCAGTCCTGTACGGAAGCTGCCCGGGCAGCAAAATGGCGCAGATGCGGGCGTTTCATACCCATGATCTGGCCAAGATAATTCAGGTGGTTCATTCCACCGTCCACAATGCAGTAGTGCTGCCCACCGTGGTCCTTGCAGTCCATGGCGGTGGTCAGATAATAACCGCATTCGGCGGTGTAAAAGCGGCCCATCTCAACGGTCAGATGGACCCAGCTGCTGACTTCGTGCAGTGCTGGCGCAAGGTCTTTGGCCGGGGACAGTGTGTCGGTAAAATCGTCGCCGTCAAAATACGGCACCGCCAGCCCTGGGCCGTATTCCAGTTCCGGTAGACGCAGGCCGAAGGTCTGCTCAATTTCAGCGTACAGTTCCCGCAGCATGGCCAGCTCTTTTTGCTGATTGACCAGCTTTTTGCGCTGGGTCCCGACAAAGTAGTGAATGCCGATAAACTCCAGATCAGGTGTTTCCCTGCGATGCGCCAATGCGGTGAAAAGATCCTCCTTTGACATGCCGAACTGACTGCCCGCGTTCAGCCGCAGCAGCACAGGCAGCCGTTTGGCGGCCTTGCGTGCAGCATCCTGCAGATAGCGGACCTGCAGCAGAGATTCCGCTGTGCAGGTGCCGACGCCGTCGGCCACGGCGCGGGCAATATCCACGGGCGTCTTATTAACACCCGAATAGATAACACGTGCATCCGCAGCATGCAGGCTCTCGCAGAGCGAAAGCTCTCCGGGACTGCATACTTCCAGCCGCGCAGTGTCCTGCATCATGGCAGGCAGCAGAAATGGGTTGGCTTTGATGGAATAGCAAAGGTCGATTTCCCTGCCCCAGATTGCCTGAATAGCGCGCACGCGGGCCTGCAAAGCGTCAGTGTCAAAGACAAACGTCGGTGTGCCGTAGGTGGCAGCAATTTTCTGTAAAGAAGCGTCGGTCATTTATGGGCTCCTTTTTTCGTCAGGGCAGCCAGTGCCGTGCGGTCAATTTTGCCGTTTTTATTCAGCGGCATCTCGTCCAGATGTACAGCAGTATTCGGCTGCATAAAAGGCGGCAGACTTTCTTTCAGCGCGGCCAGCAGGGCGGCTTTCTCACAGCTGCCCGTGTAAAACAGATGGAGCCGCTGGCGTTCGGCATCAAACGTGCAGCAGGCACGGGTCACAGCGTCGCAGCGCATTGCGGCAGCTTCAATTTCGCCAAGCTCTACGCGGTGTCCCATGTGCTTGATCTGGAAATCCCGGCGGCCAATATAATACAGGCTGCCGCTTTCGTCGTAGCGGGCCAGATCGCCGGTGCGGTAAATACGCTCATACCAGTTGGTGTTCAGCGGATTCTGGGTAAAGGCCTGCGCTGTGCGCACAGGGTCAGCATAGTAGCCGAGGGCAAGCGCCGTACCGGAAACGCAGATCTCCCCTGCCTGCCCGGGCACGGTGACAAGGGCGTCGTTCTCGTCCAGCAGAAAGACCTTCTCGTTGGGAAACGCGCGTCCGATGGGCAGCGCCTCATCCGGAGCAAAATCGCGGTCCGGCAAAATGGCGTAGGTGCAGTTGCAGGTAATCTCTGTCGGGCCGTAGAGGTTCACAAACCGGGCGTGCGGCAGAGCGGACTTCCACTTCATCAGGTGCTTGATGGGCATGACTTCGCCGCTGAACAATACCTGCCGCACGCGGGAAGGGATACGGTAGCTGAAGCCGTTCATGATGGAGACAAAGCACATGGCACTGACGGCCCAGACAAGTATGGTGACCTCATGGTCTGCCAGATAGTCCATGAGTTTTGTGGGCTGACTGAAATAAGCGCGCGGGATGATCTGCACCTTAGCCCCCGTGTACAGTGCCGTGTACAGGTCTTTGACCGAAACGTCAAAGTCAAAGGGAGCCTGATTGCCCAGAATATCGTTTTGTGTGATGCCGAAAATTTCGGCAAACTGCGGGATAAAATCCAGCACCGAGCGGTGGCTGACGGTGACGCCTTTTGGCACACCGGTGCTTCCGCTTGTAAAGTTGATATACAGAGGGTCAACGTCCACAGCCTGACGGCGGCGGTTTGCCAGCAGTGCAGCGTCCGCGGGTGCGGCCAGCAGATCGTCAAGCCGGATGATTTGCCCGCTGTACCCCAGCGCGGCGGCTGCGGCAGCGTGGGCCTCGTCCGTAACAAGAAGTGCAGGGGTCAAAGTATCCAATACCTGCAAAGTGCGGGCAGCGGGCTGGCGGGTGTCAAGCACCGAGTAGCAGCAGCCCGCGTAGACTGTGCCAAGCATGGCAGCAAAGGCGGAAACGGATTTTTCCAGGTAAAATGCCACCGGGCGGCGCGGCATCGTGCGGGACGCCAGAAAGCTGCCGGCGCGGCGGGCCGTGTCGGCCAGCTGTGCCCAGGTACAATCTGTCTGGTCATCCCCCACAGCGGGGGCATCCGGGCAGCGGGCGGACGTGGCTTCAAGCCAGTCCAGAATGTTTGTTTGCATAGAAAGCTCTTTTCTTAAAAGTTGGCATAGAGGAAACCAACGGTTTCATTGACGCAGATAAAGCTGAGGAGTACCATGAAAATAACAAGATAGTATAAACCCCAGCGCAGCGCAAGCGGCAGCCGCTGTACCTCTGCGTAAGGGTCGCGGCCTTGTTCCTTCAGCACACTATGGGCAAAGACCAGAAGAGTACTGATGATGACAAGCCCCCAGGCAGGGCCGGAAACTGCCGCGAAAGCGCCGGGTGCATTCGCGGCCAATGCGGACAAATTGAAATCTGTAAAGGTGTTGCGCAGGTAGATGCACCCCTGCACAAACTCATTGCGGTCAAAGTACCAGCCGATGTTGACGATGATAAAGGTCCGCACGATGCGAAAAACGTGCCAGCCGCGGCTTTCGGTAGGAATGTGCAGCGTTGCGTTGAGCTTTTTGAACGCGGGCTCCAGCAGGTCAGCCAGCGCAATGACAAGACCGTTATACAGACCCCAGGCAAGGTAGTGCGCCTGCGGGCCGTGCCAGATGCCGACCACAGCAAACACAAGCAGGTTGGCGACTGCAGCGGGCAGCACACGGCCAAAATGCTTGCCCCAATGCGATGTGGCCCACTTGCCGAAGCGCTGCATCGGCTTGGTCAGTGCAAAGGGATAGAACAGATAATCACGCATCCACGCACCCAGCGAAATATGCCAGCGCCGCCAGAAATCCCCCAGCGAGGTAGAAAAATACGGCTGCCGGAAGTTGGGCATCATCTCAATGCCGTACAGCTGCGCAACACCCAATACCATATCAATGCCGCCGGAAAAATCTGCATACTGCTGCAGCGAGTACAGCAAAATGGCCAGCAGTGCCATAGAACCGGCCAGCTTGGGGTCATTGCCGTCGAGGATGGCGGCAATCGTCGGGGCGGTCAGGTTTGCGATGGCATATTTCTTCATTGCGCCGAACAGAAACAGGAACAGTGCACGCTTGGTACGCTCCCAGTTCCAAATGTGACGGGCAGTGAGCTGCGGGGCCATCTCTCCGTAGCGGTTGATGGGACCCTGGATCAGCTGCGGGAAAAAGCTGATGAAAAGCAGAAAGCGGACGTAGTTTTTCTCTGCCGGGTGCCGACCACGGTAGCAGTCAATCAGATAACCGACGGCCTGAAACGTGTAAAAGCTGATGCCAAGCGGCATGACCAGCCCCAGTGAGGACGGCGCTGTGGCCGAAAATGCACCGGAGAGCAGCTCCGCAAAATAGGACCAGTATTTGAAGTAGCCAAGCACAAGAAAGTTGGCAGTCAGCACAGCAGCAACAAGACATTTTTTGCGGCGCACCGCCTGTGCTTTGATGGCCTTTTTTTCGTCCTTGGATATGCCCGGAGCCTTTCGCCGCGCGGCGGAATCGGCATCCAGCTTTGCCAGCTGCAAGCCGCCGAGCCAGATCGTCAACGCAGTGAAAAGCAGAAAAACAAGGCCCTTCCAGCCGCTGGCGGTAAAAAACAGCAGGCTCAACCCCAGCAGGCAGATCCATTGGCAGCGGCTGAAAACAGTATAATATAAAATGAGTCCAACGCTGACCAGCAGGAAGAAACTCAGGGAATAGATTTCCACACTACACCATCCACAAAATTAAAAATCGACAGAACATTCATAATATCGCTCAAAATCGGCAGAAGAACCAACAATACGGGCATTCACGCGGAACTGGTAGGTGCCGTGCTCCGCCGCTGGGTACTCGGTCCAGGAGCGGGTAGAATACGCGGAAACCCGGCTGTATTCGCTCTCCCCCGGCGCTTTGACCCAGAACTCGTATTCAGCCTGTACGGACGGACCATGGTAGGAACCGGCCAGCAGCAAAATCTTGTCCGGGTGAACCTCCGGCGTCATGTAGACGTTGGTGATATAGTTTACGGCGGTCAGATATTCTGACGGTGTCTCGAACAACGATTCCACATCCTGCCCGGCGTCCAGCATGGCCAGAAACTTTGCCATGCTCAGGCTGAACGCATGCCCGCCGGCAGCATTCATGTGGGTGAAATCCTTGTGATAGTCAGGCTCTTTGTTCTCAAACAGCTCCGGCTTTGCAAGGTTAAAGTCATAATAGGAAGCCCCATACTGTGCTGTAAGCTGCTTGAAGTAGGCGTAGTCGTCAAAATACGTCTCGTAGCTCACGACATCCAGCGTGGTCTTGGGCGCGCTGATGAGCAAAAGGCGCGTGCCGTTCTCCTGACAGAGCTGCAGCATGGAGGTCAACTCCTCAATGTGCTGCGCGCTAAAGTCGTGGGCGTTCTGGTTCCAGGTGTTCTCCGCACCGACAGTGTCAAAGTTGATGACCGCGGCATCCTCCGGCTGGGCATGGGCCGCACCGCGCCGGTGCGGCAGACGATTCAGTACGGCATTCCATTTCTGTTGGATTGTAGCGGGCCAGTCGGCGGGCCAGCTGCCGCTCTGCCAGGGAAAAAGCGCATTCAGGGAATCTGCACCTGTAAAGTTATCACGGCTGGTCATGTAGCGCAGCAGGTCAGCGGGCTTATCCTTCCAGGAATCCGTCTGCAGCTCTGCATATAAAAAAGCCTTTTGGGCTTTGGCATAGGGTTTGCCTGTCATGTTGGTCAGATCCATGACAAGGATCACATACCGGGGAGAATGCTCCCGAAGCAGGGTCTCCAGCGCGATCTGCGACATATCCAAGCTTTGGGCGTTTGTTGCCATCAGTGCAACGGTCTCCCCTGTTGCGGCGGCGAGTTCTTCTTCGGGCAGGGCGCAGGAAGCCAGCGAAGAGCCAATGACGGCAATGTCAATGGACTGCTTTTGGTGGTAGCTGCGCCACATGTCAAGGCTGGAACCATTATCAGGCGGCATAAAGCCGCAGAGAATCAGATTTATAATCAGAAAAATCGCGGTGAACGCTGCGATTTTGGCTATGTGCTTCAAAAGATACGCTCCTAAAACAGACAAAGAAAGGAAAATGTCCAAAAACAATAAACACGACTATTATACATCAATTGGAACTTCCCTGCAATGGTGATTTGCTGACAAAGGTAAGATTTTACAATTGTGCAAAAAACCGCGTTTCTTCGTGAAACGCGGCTCTATACAATCAGCCTAAAAGCTGCTTGGCCAAATCAGCGCTGGCCTTGGCATCCTTGCAGTAGTAGTCGGCACCGATGTCCCGGGCGTAGTCGGGCGTCAGCACCGCGCCGCCGACCATGACCTTGCAGTCAAGGTGCGCGGCATGCAGGGCCTCGATCGTGGCCTGCATATTGGGAACGGTGGTCGTCATCAGGGCCGACAGGCCGACGAGCTTTGCACCGGTCTGGCGCACGGCCTCTACGACACGCTCGGGGTCAACGTCGCGCCCGAGGTCGAGCACGTCATAGCCGTAGTTTTCGAGGATGACACGGACAATGTTCTTGCCGATGTCATGCACGTCGCCCTTGACTGTGGCAATGACGATCTTGCCCTTGCTGCCCTGCGCCTGGCCGGAGGCGGCAATTTTGGCCTTGATGGCCTCGAACGCAGCCTGCGCGGCGGTGGCGGCCTGCAAAAGCTGCGGCAGGAATACCGTGCCTTTCTCAAAGCCGTCGCCCACGGCGTCCAGTGCGGGGATCAGCGAGACATTCACTACGTCCAGCGGTTCGCGCATTGTCAGCGCGGCGTCCGCGGCGGCGCGGGCCTCGGCCTTCAGGCCGCGGCGCACAGCCTCAAACAGGGCGTCCCCGCCCGGTGCGGCGGCACCGACCTCGGCCACGGTGGCGGCGGACTTGCTCGTCTGCGTCGTCTGAATCTGCACATCGGCATAGGCGGCAACGTAGTCGGTGCTCTGTAAATCCTGCGAGGTCAGCACGCGGTAGGCGCGCACGGCAGCCATCATTTCCGGCGTGTTGGGATTCATGATGGCAAGGTCGAGCCCGGCAGACATGGCCATCGTCAAAAACGTTGTGTTCAGGTAGCCGCGGCACGGCAGGCCGAAGCTGATGTTCGACACGCCCAGCACGGTGCGCACGCCCAGCTCACGCTTGCAGCGGGACAGAGCCTCCAGCGTCTGGACGGCACCCTCCTGCTGGGCACTGGCGGTCAGCGTCAGGCAGTCAATGTAGATGTCCTCATTCGGGATACCGGTGGCGTTGGCAGCGGCGACAATGCGTTGAGCAATCGCAAAGCGGCCCTCGGCTGTCGGCGGGATACCTCCCTTGTCCAGCGCCAGGCCGACAACGGCGGCGCCGTACTTTTTGCAGAGAGGCAGAATCTTTTCCAACGTCTCCGGCTCACCGTTGACCGAGTTGACGATGGGCTTACCGTTGTAGATGCGCAGCGCACGGGACAGGGCCTCTGGATTCGAGGAGTCGAGCTGCAGCGGCAGGTCGGTGACGGACTGCAAATCCTTGACAAGCTGCTCCAGCGTGGCGGCCTCGTCGATGCCGGGCAGGCCCGCGTTGACGTCGAGCACCTGCGCACCGGCCTCGGCCTGGGCCACAGCCTGAGTGCAGGGGTAGGCGCTGTCGCCGTCCCGCAGGGCCTGCTGCAGCCGTTTTTTGCCGGTAGGATTGATGCGCTCCCCCACCACAGTGATGCCGTCGACCTCCACAAAGCGGACCGGCGTGCACAGACAGCTGCGGCGGATGGGAATCTTGTCAGCCGGGGTCAGCGGGCTGAAGGTCTCATGCAGCCTGGCGATAAACGCGGGCGTCGTGCCGCAGCAGCCGCCGACCATCGAAACGCCGATGGCGGCGTACTCCTTCATTTCAGCGGCAAATTCATCCGGGTCGAGATTGTAGCTGCCGTCGGGGTTCGGCAGACCGGCGTTCGGCTTGACAAAGACCGGAACACCCGCGGGCACGCTGCGGCAGAGGCGCTGCGCGAAGGGCAGAATCTCCTTGGGGCCGAGCGAGCAGTTGATGCCCACGGCGTCCGCGCCGAGACCCGCTGCCGTGACGGCGTAGCTTTCGACGGTGCAGCCCGTGAAGGTGCGCCCGCGGCTCTCAAAGCTCATTGAGGTGAAAACAGGCAGATCGCAGTTTTCCCTGGCGGCGAGGATGGCGGCCTTCAGCTCATACAGATCGGTCATCGTCTCCAAAAAGACGAGGTCAGCCCCTGCCGCCGCACCGGCGCGTATGACCTGTGCAAACTCATTGTAGGCATCCTCAAACGCCAGCGTGCCCGCGGGGACGAGCAGCTCACCCAGAGGGCCGATGTCCAGCGCCACACACGCGCCGGTGGTCTCGGCGGCCTTGCGCGCACAGGCGATGGAAGCGGAAACGACCTCCTCCACCGTGTGACCGCAGCCGGTCAGCTTCTTGGCGTTGGCACCAAAGGTATTTGCCAGCAGAATATCCGCGCCCGCGTTGGCGTAGTCAGTGTGGATGGCCGTTAAAACCTCCGGCATTTCCAGCGCGGCAAGCTCGGGCTTCTGCCCGGGCTGCAGACCGCGTGCCTGCAGCTGGGTGCCCATGCCGCCGTCCAGAAAAACAAACCGCTTGCGGTCAAAAACTTCACGAATCTGCATACGCTTCTCCCCTATCAGTCTTGTGTGAAACAGGTCGTGCCGCGCTTGCGGAACGAGCAGGTCTCCTTTAAATGGCAGGTCGCACAGCCTGCGCGGGTGCCGGTCACGGGATGGTCGGCAATGCCTAAAATGGCGGTGGTACTCTTGCGGGGGGTCAAAAGGTGCTGGGGCGTCACGGCCAGGCCGCAGCCGCGCACCGTGTCCGCCGCAAGGCAGAGCGCGTCGTTCAGCTCCAGCGGGCAGTCACCGTAGCCCGGCGCGTAGCGCCCGGTCATAAAGACGCCCTGCGCCTCGATTTGAGCGCGTATTTCGTTCTCCAGCTCGTCACAGACCTGTTCCAAAAGCACTGAGGCCAGCGCGTCCGCTGCGGCGGCCAGGGCAATGTCAGTCAGTTCCATGCGGCGCAACAGCTTGTCCACCTCGGCCCCGAGGGTCGCTGCTAGCAGAAGGACTTCGTCGCAGCCCTGCAGATGGCGCGTCAGGTCGCTGCCGCAGTTTTCCAGCGGCAGGGCGGTGCGCGGCAGACGGCGGTACACCGCACGCGGCGCAGCAGCGGTCAGCACGGTCTGCTCGGCCTTGTCCAGCAGGGCCGCGGTGGCGGCATCGGGCGTCCAGCCGGACGCACCCATGTAGCGCAGCGCCGTGGCGCGGTCAATGGCGGCAGGCTTGCGGCGCTCCATTACAGCAGATCCCTGATGCCGTCGTAGACCTTCGCGGCCACGGCGGCGTCATTCATTGCGTACAGGTGGATGCCGTCTGCGCCTCCCTCAATGAGGTCGCGCAGCTGCCTGACGGCGTAGTCGATACCGGCGTCGTACAGGCTGGCCGGGTCGTCCTGATAGCGGGAGATCATACGGGTGAACTCAGACGGCAGGCTGGCCGAAGAAAGCGAAACGGTGCGTTCGATCTGGCTGCGCTTGACGATGGGCATGACACCGGCAGAGACCGGCAGCGTGATGCCTGCGCGGCGTGCCAGATTCAGAAAGCGGTAAAAGTGCATGTTGTCAAAGAAAAGCTGGGTCAGCAGGTGCTCGGCACCGGCGGCCTGCTTGATGCGCAGGTTCTCAACGTCATGCAGCAGGCTGTCAGCCTCGGGGTGGCCCTCCGGGTAGCAGGCACCGTGAACGGAAAATGCCGGCTTCTTCCATTTGATAAAGGACGTCAGGTCACTGGCGTGTTTGAAGTCGGGGCTCTCCGGGCGGGACGGGCTGCGGTCCCCGCGCAGGGCCAGCACATCCCGGACGCCGACAGATTCCAGCTGATCCAAAATCTCCGCTGCACGGGTCTCGTCGTTGCCCATGCAGATCAGGTGCGCCAGCGTGGGGACATGCAGCTCGTTCTGAATGTAGTCGGCCACCTCCGCGGTGGAGACGCCGCCCGCAGAGCCGCCCGCACCGAAGGTGACGCTGATGAAGCCGGGGTCCATGGCCTGCATCTGGCGCAGGGTGTCCTTGAGCTTATCCATCTGGGTTGTCTGTTTCGGCGGGAAGCATTCGATAGAGAAAACGCAGCGTTTGGCTTTGAACTGTTCCGTAATCGTCATTTTCTACTCCTTATTTTTACGCCGCAAAATCGGCGGAGTCCGCGGAAGTTTCCACATTGAGGGTGTTGTTCTGCCAGATGAAGGTGAGGCTGCCCTCCAGGTCAGTGCGCCATACCTCGGCACCGACCTCTTCGTAATTTTGCAGGGCAGCGCGGTGCGGATGGCCGTAATCGTTGTGCAGCCCGCAGCTGACGGCCACGGCCTCGGGCCGGACCGCCTGCATAAAGGTCAGGCTGTTGGAGGTGTAGGACCCGTGATGCCCCGCCTTGAAAAGAGTGGCATGCAGGGTCGGGCCGTAGGTATCGACCAGGCGCTGCTCGGCGTCTGCCTCTGCGTCGCCGGTATCGAGAAAGCGGAAATCGCCCGCCGTGAACAGCGTGCAGAGCGAGGCATCGTTGACGCTGTCGGCATCCTCGCTGCCGCCCTGCAAAATTTGCAGCTTGCCGCTGCCAAGCGGGAATTCCTCCCCGGTTTCTGCTGTGAGAATTTCTGCTCCGCTGTCGGCGGCCAGCTCTGCGAGATGGCGCGGCCAGTCGGCGGTCTCATCCGCCGTGGGCTGCCACAGCGGCAGCAGCAGGGTCTTGACCGGGAGGTTGCGTAGCACCGCGCGGGCGTTGCCGGTGTGGTCTGCGTGGGGATGGGTCAGCACAAGATACTCAAGCGACGGCACACCCAGCACGTCCAGGTCATAGAGCAGCGCGTCCTCAGCCTCGATGGGGCCGGTGTCGATCAGGCAGTACGCGCCGTCCTGACAAAGCAGCACGGCATCGCCCTGCCCGACATCCAGCACATACACGACGGTGCTGCCGTCCGCAGTCTGCGGAGCGCTTTCCTCGGTTTGGAGCGGTACGCCGAGCGCGGCGCGCAGCTGCTGCCAGCCGGGAACGCTGCCCCTGCCGCCCAAGAGCTGGACGACGAACGCGGCAAGCACCAACAAGCAGACGGCAACCGCCGCGGCCAGGCGGGCAAAGCGCTTACCCGTCATACTGGCCGTTCAGCTTGCGCTCCTCCCACTCGGCCTTGGTCACAAGCACGGCGCGGGGCTTGGCACCCTCATAGGGGCCGATGATCTTTTCCTGCTCCATCTGGTCCATGATGCGGGCGGCGCGGGCGTAGCCCAGCTTGCAACGGCGCTGCAAAAGGCTGGTGCTGGCCTGCCCGGCCTCAATAACGCACTCAACGGCCTGCTCAAACATGGCGTCCAGTGCACCGCCGCCGTCTCCGTCATCGTCGCCGCCCTTCTTGCTGCCCTTTTCGGCAACGGCGCGACGCTCCATTTCGGCAATCATTTCTTCATCGTACTGGGCGGTGGAGGTGGACTTGATAAAGCTCAGCACCGCGCCGATCTCCTCATCGGTCACGAAGGTACCCTGCACACGCACGGGCTTGGACGCGCCGACGGGCAGGAAGAGCATATCACCGTTGCCCAGCAGCTTTTCGGCACCGCCGCTGTCCAGAATGGTGCGGCTGTCGATCTGGCTGGAAACGGCAAAGGCGATACGGCTGGGGATGTTGGCCTTGATAAGGCCGGTGATGACGTCCACGCTGGGGCGCTGGGTCGCAACGATCAGGTGGATGCCGGCAGCGCGGGCCTTCTGCGCGATGCGGCAGATATAGTCCTCGACCTCCTTGCCCGCGACCATCATCAGGTCGGCCAGCTCGTCAATGACGATGGCGATATAGGGCAGGTGCTCCATGCCGGTCTGGGCGGCCAGCTTGTTGTAAGCCTTGATCTCGCGGACGTTGTTCTCGGCAAAGAGCTTGTAGCGGCGCTCCATCTCGGCCACGCTGGCACCCAGCGCACCGGCAGCCTTGCGCGGTTCGGTGACGACGGGCATCAGCAGGTGCGGAATGCCGTTGTACTCGGCCAGCTCGACGACCTTCGGGTCAATCAAAATGAGCTTGACATCCTCGGGGCCGGAGCGGAACAGGAAGCTGATGATAATGGAGTTGACGCAGACGGATTTACCGCTGCCGGTGGAACCGGCAATCAGCAGGTGGGGCATCTTGCAAAGATCCGCGACCTGCGCCGTACCGGCAATGTCCTTGCCGAGGGCCATCGTCAGCGGGCTGCGCATGTTGATATAATTCTGGGATTCAAAGACTGCGCGGATGTTGACGGTGGAGCGGATCTTGTTCGGGACCTCGATGCCGACGGCGGGCTTGCCGGGGATGGGCGCTTCAATGCGCACACCCGCGGTGGCCAGGTTCAGGGCGATGTCGTCGGCCAGGCTTGTAATGCGGCTGACCTTGATACCGGCCTGGGGCTGCAGCTCATACCGGGTGACGGACGGGCCGCGGCAGATGTCGAGCATCGTCGTCTTGACGCCGAAGCTGTCCAGCGTGTTGACCAGAATGTCCGCGTTTTTCTTCATTTCGCGGGCGGCCCCGGCCTCGTCGTCGGGGCGCGTGGCGTTAAAGAGATTCAGCGACGGATAGCAGTAGGGCTCCGGCGGCTGCTCCTCCGAGGTGGGCAGACGCATGGCGTTGGGGTCGGCCTTGGCCGCACAGGGCGGCGTATGGATGGGTGCACCGGCAGAGTTGCCGACAGCGGTGCTGACCTGCACGCGGGCAGCCTCCCCCTGCCGGGGCACAGTGAAGCTGCTCTGGGTCGTTTCCGCCGCAGGGCGGGTCATGGCAGGGGCAGACTGATACGGCTGCGGGGCGGCAGCCGGTGCGGCGGTGTAGGGATCGGCTGCTGGGGCCGGAGCCTCGACAACAGGCTGGGCAGGGGCGGCGGGTGTCTCGGCCAGCATATCATCCAGCATTTCGGAGACAGAGCGCCCGGACTGCCAGGCAGCGCTGACCGCACTGCCGGTATCGCTGAAGCTGCCGCCCAGTGTCGGGATCGGTGCTGAAACAGCGGGGGCCTCCGGTGCGGCGGGCACAGCTGCGGGGGCGGGCGTACCCAGCGGCGCAGCGTCTGCGGCCATCTGTGCAGCAAGATCAGCCGGAGAAAAGACCATCGTATCGCCCTGCACACGGCCTGTCATATCCAGCTGCGGCAGCTCGACAGGGATCGGCTCGGGCTCGTCCTCCACGGGAATGAGCGGCGTGTCAAATTTGGGCTCCTGCGGGACAGGCGTCAGCGGGGTCTCAAACTCGGTAGGCTGCGGCAGGTCCAGCGTTGTCTCGGCACTGACCTCCTGTGACGTATAGTAAGGCGCGTGGCCGCTGACAGCGCGGTTGATGAGCGCATCCAGTTCGTCCTGCGGCGCGGTGGACGCCTGTGCGGCGGGCGCGGGCGTGACCGGGGTCAGCGGGGTGCTGTACACCGGCGCGGCAGGCTCTGAGGCAGGCTGCAATTGCAGCTCAAAATCCTCCTTCGGTGCGGGAGCAGGCTGGGGCTGGGTGTGGCGCAGTGTGCTGTTGGCCCGGTTGGACAGCGGATCCATGCCGAACGTGCCGCCCGGGCCGATGCTGACCGGCTTCAGCGGGTCATCGCTGACGGCCTTTTGGCGGGCGTTTTCCCCTGCACTGGGACCAAGATCCACGTCAAACGACGCATGGGTCTGGGCGGCGGGCTTGGCGGCAAACGGTGCCTCGGGCACAGCAGGTGTCACGGGGGGCGTGTAGGCGGCCTGCCGCTGCGGGGCGGGTGGGGTCTGC
>PPYE01643473.1_pt1 | contig 66169 bp, 61 predicted proteins | sample 1559881 | NCBI WGS metagenome assembly PPYE01 (sample SAMN08240022, study PRJNA423297) | Human gut metagenome, whole genome shotgun sequencing project. | reverse complement strand
AACGCCAACCAAACGCCAACCAAACGTGAACCAAACGTGAACCAAACGTGAACCAAACGCCAACCAAACGCCAACCAAAGTGTATTTTTCGGGGAAGCAAAAGTCAAGCTCGCGCGCGCGCGTAATGGAATAAGGAATATTATATTATTTATTCGTTACACTCATAAATAACATAATAATGGAATATATTAAACGACGACACGTGTGTACATGTGCGTGAGAGATTTTTATTTTTTTAATTCATTAACATTTAGCGAGATGGCATGAAAAAACCGACTTGCTATTTGCAAATCGGTTATGAGAAAAATTCAGAAGCCTTTTCCCTTTGTGCGTTCGTACACCGCTTCACGGTCGGTATCCACATTTTTTATCCGAAACTGTACTGCGCAGCGCAATGGGATAGTGTCAGGCAGCTGTGGCACGAGGCGAGATATTACCTCGTCGATATTTGAAAAACCAATATCCGAGACCTCTGCAAGCATCTGTCCTCTGAAATATGCTCTTGCGTATATCATGTATTTGGGTGCAATTCTGAATGTATCGGTCTTCGGTTCATCAACACCATGCGCACATCCTTGCTTGCTCTTAGCAGTAGAAAAGAAAATAAAATCAATCACTTTCCTGTTAAGTTCCCAGGCAGGAGAGAAATCCAACTTGATATATCCTCTCGTTACAGCATGCCCATTGCTGTGGTTCATTGCAAATGCCACCTCGTCAATAGTTGCTCCACAGTCATTCTGTGCCACTGTGCCCCATGTATGTCGAAAAGTATAGGCTGAAAACCACTCGTCTTTCAGCATGCCCATACTCTCACACACTTTGCGAAGTCCAGTATTAACATTCGCATTGAAACTGTCACTTGTTGTCATGCGTGTGTGGAAGTTGAACAAGTATGGGTCGTTTTCGTCAGCCTTGTATTTCTCAAACAACGGCAGAAGAATCGGCTCAACACGTATTTCAATGTAAGCCTCATCACGTCTTATCTTGCGTGTCTTCGCCCTGCGGTAACAGATGCGTCCATCCTGATAGTCTTCTTTCCTCAACTCGTAGAGGTCTACAGTATTGATACCAGCAAGGCATAGTATCATTTTAGCAACGTCACGTCCAAACTCTGGCAAAGGGCTTTTCATTTTGCTTTCAGGGAGTGGAGCTGAGAAAAACTCACGACACATTTCTGGGCTGATGGCAAGTTTTTCCGTTCTGTCTGCAGCTGGTATCTTCACTTTTGCCCATGGGTTAGTCTTGATACGGATAAGTCCATTGTCATAATCGTTGTATTCCATGATGGCAGCCTTAAATACTTGTCTCATACACACAGGGTACATCTCCTTGGCACGCTTCGTAAGTTCTAAGGTCTGTATCCATCTGTTCACAGTAGGGGAAGTCAATTCATCAAACATTATCTTCGTTGTCCCACAAAAACGTTCCAAATGCTGGAGTGCTAACTGGTAATTGCGTGCATTACGCTGCTGTCCACGGTCAATCATACGGTCGATGTGAAGCCGTGCATATTCGCTAAAACATAAATCTGTGTCAGCTGTGCGGAGATATTCCACTACCTGTCTGACAGTCCACCTCGATGTGTCTTTTCTGTTGAGCCTATCGTTGTACTCAATGATGAGGCTGGAACAATATTGCAGGACATAAGGGTCTATTATCTCATTTCCCTTACCCAATCCTTTACTCGTTACACACTTGTCGGTCGTGATATAACCCAACCGCCTGTCAACACAAACACGGATATAAACTTGCCAGAAGCCATCTTTCCTCTGTCTTCTGACTACTGCCTTGAATAGTGCCATATTCTATTTTTCAATTTCTATTTGTAAACATCTGGTAAACACATTTGCTGTAAATGGTGAGAGAAATGGTAAACAAATCGCATCAAAAGTACACAGAAAGTGTGTACAAATGCACATCCGTCCCTTTATGAAATTAGGCTGCAACCCCTGTTTTACCAAGGAGTTACAGCCTAATTGCTTGTATATTAATTACTTGCGAATTACTCTTCCACCGCTGCTTGTGCCGCAGCAAATATTAGCGAAATATAGGCATTTTGAACATCCTTGGTATACAGTCGTATTTTTTGCTACTCTTTACATCACCTCATTAATCTTTTATCGTTTATAGTATATGATGATAATATTGCTTATTTGCCACTTTATTTTGCGCTGGTTGCGTTATCTTGCGTCTGACGAACAACTTATCATCTAAGATTTTTTAACAGCCCTAAACGGCTTAATTTAAGTTTAAGCCTTGAAAGTTCATCAAACACCATAACCGATTTTTCGTTGGCAAAGATGAGCGACCAACCTTGATAAGTTTCACATAAGCCTGTATTCTCATCCTCGTATGTTTCACTCTCCCACCAGTCATCCATAGCTGCAAAAGCCTGTGCTGGGTCTGTTCCGAAAGTATCAACTACTTCTGTTGGATATTGGCTTAGAAGCTCTTGCCTCCATTCCTCTCTATCGCTTCCTGGTTCATTATGAAGTACCAGCCACGCACCCACTCGTAGTTCCTGTTCCCATTCCAAAGGTTCTGCATTATCCATAGAACCAATGGCATGCATCAGAAGTTTCAGTTTTTCAAGTTCCTTGTCTCTTTCCATTCTATTTCTTTCTTTTAGTTTTCATTGCTTTTTCTGCCTCGTAAAGGAATGTCAAACCCAAAAGCCATAAGATAAAAACGAATACTGAGCATATCACATTCATCCATTTCGGATATGATAAATGCCACACCCAGTTCAACATATCATCAATTGATAGCAATGTGAGACATAACACAAATAAGAAGCCTATACCATTAGCTTTACTCCACATCGTTTACTTTTTATCTATTTTTCAAGTTACTTTAATGCCATGCACATCAACACACGATAGACTGCATAAACATCTGACAGCGATACCTCGAAAGGTGGAAATTCTGGATTGATAGATTTACATAGCACTTTGTCAGCTGTCTCAGAAGGGAAAAGTCTTTTAATCACCGTACCGTTACAAGTGTCAAGTACATATACACGTCCCCAGTCAATGAAAGCCTTTTCATCAATTCGCTTAATTAAAATTTGTGAACCCGAAGGATATTCAGGTGCCATGCTCTCTCCCGATACCGACATCGCATAATCAGCCCCTTTAATAGGAGAGATAATCTTCTCACAGCTTGACTCTTTGATTGAAACAACAAAGTCGTTAAGCGAACCGCCCTGCGCAGAAACAGGGAGTAAAGGAATTAGGTGAATATCAGATTCTGTAGATGGTTGTATTGTTTGCTCCGCTTGCACTCCATTTAACATATCACCTTCTCCTGTTAACAACCACGACGCTGATAAACCAAATAGATTTACCCACGCTTCTGCCTGTTTCTTACCAAAGGCTCTCTTTCCTGTGAAAAGAGCATTTACATAAGCTTTTGACACACCTAACTTTTCTGCTATCTCCGATTGGGTAATACCCTTATTATCAAAGTACTCCTTAAGTTTGTTTCCAATATCAGTCATAATGGTACATATAATTTATGTTAAAATAAATCATTTTGATTTCCATTTACTTGGACGGTAAATCATTTTGATATATCTTTGCATCGTAATAGTTTAGATAACTAAGTAATATCATAACGATATTTAATAGTAAGTCTGCAAATATACAAATTATTAATGATATGTCAAGTAGAAAGCCAATTAAATTGAAGAAAGGGTGCAAAAAAAGACTTGCTGAAATCCTTAGAGTAAGTGAGCTTACAGTGTATAACGCTATGCACTGGAAATGCGACTCTGACGTACAGAATTTAGTTCGTCAGAAAGCAAAAGAGTTAGGTTTTATCAAACAATTCTAATATATGCAGTCAGTTCAAGTATTCAACAACCCAGCATTCGGCAATATCCGTGTTGCTGGAACAGAAGCAAATCCGCAGTTCTGTCTTACAGATGTATGCAAGGCATTGAAGTTATCGGCAAAGGGTGTTAATCAGCGACTTGGGGATGAGGTAATTTCAAATTACCCCATAACAGACAAACTTGGAAGAGAGCAGCAAGCCTTGTTTGTAAACGAAGATGGCTTATATGATGTCATCCTTGACAGTCGCAAGACAGAAGCAAGACAATTCCGCAAGTGGATAACAAGCGAGGTTCTGCCAACTATTCGCAAGCATGGTGCGTATATGACGGACGATGCGCTTCATAAAGCTATTCAGAACCCAGACTTTCTCATTCAGTTAGCAACAGAGCTAAAGAATGAAAAGCAGAAGCGATTAGTAGCGGAAAAGAAAATCCAAGAAACTCGTCCACAAGTCATCTTTGCTGATGCTGTTACCGCAAGTTCCGACTCAATTTTGGTAGGTGAGCTTGCAAAGCTCATCAAGCAGAACGGAGTGGATACAGGACAGCGCAGGCTATTCAAGTGGCTTCGTGGTAATGGATATCTGTGCAAGAAGACTGGCGAATGCTTCAACGAGCCTACTCAATACTCAATGGAGTTGGGGTTGTTTGAAATTAAAAAGACGGTCATTCAGAAACCAGACGGCTCTGCTATCATTAGCAAGACTGTAAAAGTTACTGGTAAAGGGCAGGTTTATTTTGTGAATAAGTTTCTAAGCGGAATAGACAATGCCTAATCAATGTAAAAGTTGCACCGATGCCTATAACAGTATCAATGGACGTTACTGCAATATGTTCAAGAAGTATGTTGAATATATGCAATCACCAATCTGTATAAACAAAAAACAATAACTATGAATAAGTTTTTCAAAGTCCACCTTAATTGGCGTATAAATGTCTTAGTAGTATTGGCTATGATAATAACAATCCTTGTAGCCTCTGACTGTGACAATATTTTTCTATTGTTTCTTACCAAATTAGCAGGTTTCTTATTGGGTTATCTCACTTTCCGTCTTGGTAAACATTGGAACAGTCATAACAAGATAAACGAACTGAGAGAGCTTGCAAACGAAGAGTGACATGCATATTGACTTCACAGACAAAACAGTCAGCTACAGCACATTTCTGCGAGACCTGTCGGCAAACATTGTTAAGATGCTGCATGAAGACAAGGACGACCCTGATTTTATGTCAACAAGACAAGCATACAAGATGTTCGGACGAAAGAATGTGGAACGCTGGCGTAGAGCTGGAAAGATACAGCCATACGTGCGCCCTGGAAAGATGGAATATGAAACTGCACAACTACGGCTGCTTCAACGAACAGAACAAGACTATAACAACCAGTAAATATGGAACGAAAAATAAAAGAAGACGGGCTATCCAGGCTTAAAAAAAGATTTGAGTATATTATGTGGTATGCCAAGAATAACCCAAACTGGAGAGAAGAGATTTATAACAATAAATAAAATCATTCTAACAATAAAAATTATGAGTAAAATCAATCTTACAGTCGAAGAAATCAACGCTCTGAAAAGTACAGAGATTATTACAGACGAAAGAGTACGAGAGAAATTCGTACAAATCTATGACACAATGTGGGCTAACACAACAGGTGTCAGTGGTGATGCTGCTTACGAGAGAGAAAGCAGATTTTTCAACAGCATAATTTGCGAAAAGGAAGACCTACGTACCAAGTGTAGTAAGTTCTCCATATTCACGTCATTCCTTGATGTTGCTATATCAGGCTTAAGTGTTGAGCCAGGAGTACGAGCACAAGCATACCTACTTTCCCGCTCTGTTAATATTGGTAAGGGACAGGATGGGAAGAATGTGTACGTAACACAGTGCGTACTCACAGTATCAGGGTATGGTGAACTTGTCCTCCGTGCTCGCTGTGGTCAGATACGCCACGCAGACAATCCTGTTATCGTGTACAAGGAGGATGGCTTTGAGTTCGGAGAACAGAATGGTAACAAGTTTGTGAATTACACCTGCCGCCTTCCCCACACCTCCAACGAGATTGTAGCTGCTTTCATGAAGATTACACGAAATGACGGTTCTACTGATTATGCTGTTTTGCTCCCAGAAGACTGGAAACGACTACAAGGCTACAGCGAAAAGCAAAATCGGAAATGGGATAACAACGCACGTTCGTATGTGAACGGTAAGCCCAATGACTTATATGTTGCTGATGGTGGACAGATTGATAAAGGCTTCCTTGTTGCGAAGCTCATCAAGCACGCTTTCAAAACTTATCCAAAGGCTCGTATCGGTCGTGGTACTCAATTGGAGTCTCAGCAAACTGAGGATATAGAAATTAATGATGATATCTACGGAGTTGGTGAGGTTGTGGACACCACTACAGGCGAGGTTATCCAGACCGAAGAGAATTTCGGACCAGCTGCGGATACTTCTGATGGTGTTGTCGTAAATCCTACTGAGACAGCAAGCGCAGAAGGTACTGCTAATGATGATGTTTTCTAATCGAAAAATATAAGTAACTATGAGTACAGAATTAAGTATCGTGCGCCCAGAGAATGTGCAGATGATAGCACAAAATGCACCAAAGATTTACAATGAAAACCAACAGCGTTCAGTGCGTTGCACTAATGCTGGAGCTCAACTGCTTTCTGAAATAAAGGAGAAAGGTATGAGTGATGAACTCGACCAGCGTTGTGCAGCCTATCTTGAGAAATCACGCAAGACGGTTAAGTTAATGAATGAGCAGCGTTCACCAATCACGAAGATGTTTGACCAGATACGCACCGAGTTTACAGGTATGGAAAACTCTATCGACCCAACCAAGGCAGGAAACGTACCTAATCAGATACAGGCTTTTCGTAATCAGTTCGCAGCAAAGAAACGTGAGGAGGAAGAAAAGCGCAGACGTGAAGAGGCTATGAAACTGCAAAAGCAGCAGGCACTCACAAAATATGAAACAAATGTAGAGGATGATTTCAGGCAGCTGTTTAGTAGGTACATCACACAACGTATCAATGAACTAACTACACTCAACACATCACTTACACTTGAGAACTTCGATACACAGTCCGTGAAGATTGTTGACTATCCTACAGCAATGCCTGCTGATTTGTTCAACCATCTTACACTCTCTGTTCTTATTCCACAGATATTATCAACAGATGAGGCTGCTAAAATTCGTGCAAGTGTTCAATCACGCTTGCTTACACAGTTCAACGAACAATACACTACAGAGATTGGTGACTATAAAGATACTATCGTAGATGCACTAAATTCTAAGCATGCTGAACTCGAGCGCATGGCAAAAGCCAATGCTGAGGAACAAGAACGCATGAAACAGGAACTTGCGGCAAAGGAAGCTGCTGAGGCTGCACGACTTGAAGCAGAGCGTAAGCGTAAGGAAGAGGAAGCCAAGGCTGCAAAGGAAATTCAGTCGCAAGCACAGGAAGTAGGTAATCTTTTCGATTCTGCCTCCGTCTCTACTCCTGCTTATACTCCTAAGACCTCTGTAAAGAAAAAGATAGTTGCTCTTGATGCAGAGGGTATCATCAATATTGTTTCATTCTGGTGGAGTAAGGACGGTATGTATATGAGTGTAGAGGACTTGACGAAAATGTTCAAGAAACAGATTACAGCTGTTGAGAAATATGCAAACGATAAGGCTAATGCAGAATTCATCAATTCGCCACATGTTAGGTATGAGGATGAAGTAAAAGCAAAGTAATCATGACAACTCATAATCCAGATGAATACTATAACCGCAGTGAGGTCTCCAACTCTGACCTCACTGCACTTAAAGAGCAGCTCTACCCACGACCTCAATATGGCGACCGTGAGGCAGCTTTCTACTTCGGTAGCATAGTAGATGCCTTAATTACAGAACCCACAAGAGTTGATTTCATCAACAAACTGGTAGATGGTGAGCCTGTAGATGAAGAAATATGGCTACATGCACGTGAAATGCAACGTGCCTTACGTGCAGAAGCACGGCATGACCCATTTCTCGCAAAGGTCTTAGAGATAGCGGACACGCAACGTTTCATGGTGAACAAGGCGCAGGAATTTGACAACGGTGGCTTCTGTTTCACTCTTGACACTCGATGCAAGTGGGATTGGTGGTTACAGGCAGCTCACTTCGGAGGAGACCTGAAAACAACAGCAGCCTCAACGGATGCGGAGTTCAACGATGCAATAGACTTCTTCGATTGGGACCGTAGCCGTGCTTGGTACATGGACATCGCACACAGTGATAATGATTTCATATACGCAATATCAAAGCAGAACAACAGGGTATTTAAGAAGTTTATAAAGCGTGGCGATGATGTATACAGCCGTGGAAGAGAAAAGTATGAGGATTTAGCATACAAATACTGGTGTTATTCATTATGAAAGAACTGAAACATAATCTCAAAATAGAACCTTATCCATACCAGCGTGAGGGTATCTTAGCAGGAATGGAAATGAAACGTCTCTTAATCGGGGATGAGCCTGGATTAGGTAAGACTTTACAAAGCATCGGCATTGTTGATACAGCAAATGCTTATCCATGCCTTGTTGTCTGTCCATCATCACTTAAGATTAACTGGCAGCGTGAGTTCGAGAAGTTCACTGACAAGAAAGCACTTGTGCTTGAAAATGCTGTACAGACAACGTGGCCATATCTCCTTAAGATGAGAATGCATCATGCAGCCATTTGTAACTACGAGAGTCTGCGCAAATACTTTGTCTGGGACATCAAACAAAAAGGCTCATTTCGACTGAAAGATGTTGTATTCAACCCTGCAATAAAAATCTTTCGCTCTATCATCATTGACGAAAGCCACAGAGTTAAAGACCCATCAGCACAACAGACTATCTTCACACGAGGCATAGCAGAGGGTAAGCCTTATCGCATCTTGCTATCTGGTACTCCTGTTGTCAATCGTCCAGCTGATCTCATCGCACAATTGTCTATCATGGGTAGGTTACCAGAGTTCGGAGGACGCACACATTTCTTGCAAGAGTATGGCGGTGGAGACTTAAACAGAGAAAACAGAAGCCAGGAGCCAGACGATGTGAAAAACCTCGATAAGCTTTCTTCTGAACTGTATTCTCGCTGTATGATACGTAGAGAAAAGGCAAAGGTGCTCACACAGTTACCTGACAAGACACGTACCGACCTCTATGTGGATATATCCAATAGCGAGGAGTATGCTTGTGCAGCAGAGGACCTTGCTACTTATCTGCGTGAATATAAAGAGTGCACTGATTATGAGGTAGCTCGCAAAATGCGAATGGAAGCTCTTGTTAAATTTATGGCGCTACGTTCGATAGCAGCCAAAGGCAAGGTAAAACAAGCTATCGATTTCTGCCGCACGTTTCTTGCAAATGGAAAGCCTCTTATTCTGTTCTGCTCTCTGCATGAGATTGTAGATGAATTGAAAAAGGCATTTCCAAAGGCGGTTACAGTTACAGGTCGTGATAGCATGATGATGAAACAGGCTGCCGTTGATGCCTTCCAATCAGGACAAGCACAGCTAATAATCTGTTCTATCAAAGCTGCAGGTGTCGGTCTTACGCTTACAGCCTCATCTAACGTGGCGTTTTGTGAGTTTCCCTGGACCTATTCAGACTGTTGTCAATGCGAAGACCGTGCGCATCGTATCGGGCAGAAAGACAATGTTACATGCTATTATCTCATTGGTCGTGGAACCATTGACCATACTCTCTATAACATCATACAGAATAAACGTTCTGTAGCTAATCAGATAATGGCATCCACAGATGATATTCCAACGGATAAGATGTATTTCGACCAACTTACGGATATGTTTCTTAACCCCTGTTACAATGGAGAAACCGAAAAAATATGAGTTCTGCAAGACAGATATTAAAAACATCATCTTTGAGCTGGAAAAAGCAGATGTACTGTATGCGAATATAAAAACTCTATCAGCCTCAAGCAGGCGATATTCTATAAATAAGTTATTAACAAAACTCAAATCTAAATTGACATGAACAAGAACATGTTAGCAAAAGAGGTAGCAGTATCTGAAAAGGTTACGCTATCAACAGCATTCAAGACCGTAGACGGTGTATTACGTGTCATTGCTGAAACACTCGCCAAGGGCGAAAGTATTCAACTTCGTGGCTTCGGCTCTTTTGTAGTCGTAAATAAGTCTGAACGTAAGGTGAACGACATCAAGACAGGAAAACCTATCACCATTCCTGCGCACAAATCAGTGCGCTTCAAACCAAGTAAGGAAACCCTAACAAAATTAAACAAGTAGAAAGATGGATAAATCTGAAGAAACAAGACAATACACTTGTATTAAAAGTGTGAAAGCTACGCCTTGTAGTTTATATACTGCGCAAGGAATACTTGGACACAAGTTCTATAAAGATGATTGCGATAATATGATGGGCTACCTCGTTGAATATGAGGACGGCTATGTAAGTTGGTCTCCCAAAAGTGTATTTGATAATGGTTACGCCTTAACAGAAACACATGTAGACAGAATGAATTTTGAGCTTGAAGAACTCAATAAACGTATTGTGAAAGCAACACGTGCTTTATATACTCCTAATTTGATGAATTCATTTGAAAGAGAACAACTATCTAAGCAATTGGAACACATGCGAGATTATGCTAATACGCTATACGACCGTATAGCATACTCTTGCCCCGAATTCAATAACGAACATGCATGTAAACAAGATGTAACGAAAGGAGGTTCTCTATAATGTTATTTGAAGTAGGCGTGCGTATGGAACGCACATTAGAAAATGGTGCGCAGGCAAAAGTCCTCGTGCAGTTTGTAGTTGATGCGATGTCTTTCACAGAGGCTGAGGCAACTACAACAAAAGAGGCTTCTGCTTATGGAACTATCACCGACATTGTTACCATCAAGCGTTCACGCTGTGCCGAATTAATCGGTGATGGAAGCAAAGAGAAGTGGTTTAGGGCAAAGGTGAACTATATCACCATTGACGAGAAGACAGACAAGGAAAAGAAAATACCAAACTACTTTTTCGTCAATGCAGAAACTATTACTGATGCAAAGAAAGCCGTTGATGATTGCTTCGGAACAACAATGATTGACTATAGTGTTGCCACTCTCGATGAGACCAAGGTGATAGATGTATTCCGTCATGACTTGAATACCAACAATGAAGATTGACGAATACAAGAAACTCTCTCGTAAGGGTTGCAATAAATACGGTGCAAAGCGTGTCGGTAAACATGCTTCTAAAAAAGAGTATTACCGCTCTGCTACCTTGCAGATGATGCAGCGTGCTGGTATTATTGCAAACCTGCGAGAGCAGGTAAAGTATGAACTTATACCTGCCCAGTATGGTGAATGTGGGAAAGACTTCAAAGGACGAACAACACGTGTACTCCTTGAACGTGCCTGTTCATACATCGCAGACTTCGTCTATACTGATTGCAATACAGGACAAACAATAGTCGAAGATACAAAAGGAATGAGGACAAAAGAGTACATCATCAAACGTAAACTCATGCTTTCTGTGCATGGCATACGTATAAAGGAAGTTTAGCATGGAGGAAATAAAAAGAGACAGTTTTATTGTCTATCGCTCCTATTGGGAGGGATTGAAACTCATGGATAAAGATGTGCAGTGCGAGGTTTATAATGCAATCATGGAATACGGTTTTACTGGTAACGTTCCTGATTTGTCGCCAACAGCCGAGGGGATATTCATTCTAATGAAGCCTAATATAGATGTCAGCCTTACACGATATAAGAATGGCAGAAAAGGCGGCAATATCTCTGCGTCAAAACGTACTGTAAGCAAAGTGAATACTAAACAGATGACCTATGACGATGAGATAAAGGAAATGCTGGAGAACAAACAGTGGAATGAGCCTGTATGTATGCAGCTAAAAATTAACAGCGAAGAATTTAAGCAACGTATTAGTGAGTTCTCAACCCACTTAAAATGTACAATGGATGGTGTGGGACATGACAGTATCGGTGATGCGCACCGACATTTTATATCGTGGATGCACAAAAAGTATCCGCCTCAAACAACATCTGAAGAACCATCACAGCCAGACTATACTTATAATGGTGGGTTCGGAGGACAAGATGTATAACAAAAAAAATAAATAACTATGAACGAATATCCTAAGACCCTTGCTGATGCACTCGCAATATATCACAAGAAACCTACTGGTAATGTTGACTGGGACCAAGCAGTCCTTGCTTCATGTAGAAACAAAGAAAAGTCATCTTCAACTTGGTTGGAGCTGCATGATGTAGCATTGAAAGTACATCATGATATTGAAAAGGCACGGCTCTCATCATTTGATTTACAAGACGAGGGCACATACAAAGCACATGCTAAACTGCTGCTCTATATAGCTAATAACGTCGTACTTGCACGACAACGTCGCCAATTCGTAATTGATGATAACAATCGAAGTGTAATACGTTTCCTACTCTATTACTTCAATGGTTGTCCGCTTGCAGAAGAAGTATTCCCTGGTCGTGGATACAAACTACACAAGAATATAATGCTGCAAGGTGGTGTTGGTGTCGGCAAGACTATGCTCATGCAAGTATTTTCTGAATATCTCATGCGTATACGCTCACCTCGTTTCTTTTATAACTTATCTGTTACGCAGATGGTCAATTACTACACCTTGCACAACAACCTTGACCGATTTACTTTTAACGAGGAGGAAAACAGAGGTTTTCAATGTACGCCTGTAAACATCTGTCTTAATGACATAGGCATACAGGATAAGACATTCTTCGGCATGGATACTGGCTTGCTTACGGATGAGTTCCTCCATGCTCGCAATGAGATTTGGACACAATATGGTAAGTGTGCTCATCTGACGACCAATCTTGATGACAAAGCCTTGCGCAAGCGTTTCGAACGTAACGATGGCTTTGGCAGATTGATAGACAGATTTAAGACCTACAATATTATTCCTATGGACGGTGTCAGTCGCAGATAACAATAAAAAGAAATATGCGAACTGACAACATTAACGAAGATTATGCCTATTGCAGGGGCGTGGGTTGTGAATTAAGGAACTACTGCAAGCGGTATCTTCCATACCCTCCCGATGCTTATATGTGGTGGGTGCCTGTTGAGTATCGAGAGGAAACTGGGAGATGTCCTCACTTCGAGGAGAATTATAAAGATTAACTAAACCAAAATCAATATGGAAAAGAAAGTTATTGCCTACAAAGGCTTTGATAAATCCTTAAAGTGCAGAGGATTTCAGTACGAAGTCGGTAAAGAGTATGAAATGAGCGGAAGAATTACGTGTTGTGAGAGGGGATTTCACGCTTGCGAATCTCCATTAGAGGTGTTTGACCACTACGATATGTTCACATCACGCTTTGCAAAGGTAGAGCAGTCTGGCGAGATTGATAAGGAAGAAAATTCTACAAAAGTTTGCTCCTCAAAGATTAAGGTAAAGGCTGAGCTGAAATTAGCTGATATAATTAATCTTGGAATTGAGTGGATAAAAGAAGTAACTTCACCTACTAAAGTGAAGAAAGATGACAAAAATGATAATGGCGGTTACTCTGCACAGATTGGTAGCTCTGGTGACGCTGCAAAGATTGGTAGCACTGGTGAACACTCTGTCGTAATGGCTGCTGGGCATAATTCTATCGCAAAGGCTAAGATTGGAAGCTGGATAACACTTGCTGAATGGGAATACAACGATGATGTTTGGGTTCCAATTTATGTGAAAACAGAACAAGTAGATGGCGAGCGTATTAAGGCTGACACTTTCTACAAGCTGATTGACGGTGAATTTAAGGAAGTTGATGTGGAGTAGAGACTGAAAGGAGAAAAAATGGAAACAATTGAAAATGAAAAAGGATTTCGAGTCCTGAAGATTGACGGCACGGAACAATTAAGCAAGACAGCACGTTTTGGAGCAATCGGTGTCTGCGACCGTTGTGGTCATGCACCACATACAGGCTATTATGTCGCCGTATTGAATTACTGGCTATGTCCAGACTGTTTCAGGAACTGGTATCAAGATGCAGAGCATTACGAGGAAGATTTAGCCTATGAAGAGAAGAAGTATCGTTCCTATCGGAAACTCTTTACGTCAGCCGAACAGGAAGAACAAGAATGAACCAATAAAAATACTCCATATAAAAAAAGACATGAAAGCAAAACTTAGAGAGACAGGTGAGGTAGTAGAACTAAGGCAGTACTACTGTGATGGGACGGCAAAGGGTGTTAATGGAGAATATTACCATCAAGGTGACATATCTGAGCTGTTTGAAGATATCGATTATAAAAGACTAGAATACGAGTTTAATCAATTAGGTAGGACAGAGAAATGTGAGTTCATATCTCAGCATATAGAATTGGCTTCTTCTAAAGCTATTGCCAAGTATGTAAAAGAGTACCTTTTTGACGTACTTAAAGATGTTGGTGATGATGAGTATATCGCCACATATCTTCGGAATAAAGGTTACAAGGTAGAAATTAATATAAAATAGCAAATGAAAGTAGAAATTATAAAAAAGAAATAGAAAATGAAACATTTGTCTTATTTCATACTCGCTGTACTCATTGTATATTTGATAGGTTCACTGCTATTGGCAGATTTCCTGTGGATATTACATACTGGTTTCTTAGGATGGATAGGTGCCATTTTTATTATTCTGTGGTTTTTCCTGCAAATTGAGAAAGAGTTTGGTGACTGGAATATAGAAGAGGAAGAAATAGATTCATGGAATGAAGAAAATACAGATTTGTCAAACCAAATAGATGCAATGGTTAACCAATGTCAAAGAATGAATGCTGGTAAACTTAGAATATCATTCAAACGAGCGGATGGTTATACTATTGAGATAACAGCACGACGGACAGAGGCAAAATTTGATGATGAATTTAGTAATAAGGAACTAAAATACATCAAAGAGACAATGATAGAAAAAATAAGCAGCGTTTCTAATAAGGAAGCTGCTGAAAAGGCTTTTGATATAGTTAATGTATGCCAGGAACTCTTAGGGGAACCACTTTTTGACTCTGTAGATGAGATTGTAAATTCTACTCTGTAAAATCAGTAATAATAAAAAAAATAGTATGCCAATTAAACCAGAAAACAAAGCACGATATCCAAAGAATTGGAAACAAATCAGAATTTCAATTCTTGAACGTGCGAATAATTGTTGTGAGTTCTGTGGAGTTGAGAACCATACATATCGGACGAATGAATTTACTGGGAAGTTAGCATATATTGTTCTGACAATAGCACATATTGATCATACTCCAGAACATTGCGATCCCGATAATCTGCGTGCCTTGTGTCAACGATGTCACAATCGTTATGATGCAGAACACAGAAGAAAAAGTAAGCAACAGAATAATAAAAATAAAGATGAATAATATTAAACTTTTATACATAGATCTTTTTTGTGGAGCAGGAGGAACTACCACTGGCGTTGAACAAGCAGAGTTTGATGGACAGGCGTGTGCAAAAGTTATTGCGTGTGTAAACCATGATGTAAATGCCATTGCATCACACCAAGCAAACCATCCTCACACATTACATTTTACGGAGGATATCCGCACTTTGAATCTTTCTAATCTTATTACACATTTAAGAAAAATGAAGGCAGAGTATCCAGCAGCTTTAGTAGTTCTATGGGCTTCGCTTGAATGTACTAATTTTAGTAAGGCAAAAGGTGGACTGCCACGTGATGCAGATAGTAGAACACTTGCAGATCATCTTTTTCGCTACATAGAAGAGATAGATCCAGATTACATTCAAATAGAGAATGTAGAAGAGTTTATGAGCTGGGGTGATATGGATGAAAAGGGACATCCAATATCAAAGCTAAAGGGTAGAAGTTATATCCGATGGACTAATAAAGTTATGTCTTATGGATATAATTATGACTGGAGGCTATTAAACTCTGCTGATTATGGAGCATACACATCAAGAAAGAGATTTTTCGGACAATTTGCAAAGAAAGGACTTCCTATAGCATTTCCTATTCCAACATATTCAAAAAAAGGAGATAGTGGAATGTTCCAGATGTATAAGAAGTGGAAGCCTGTCAGAGAAGTTCTTGACATAAATGATGTGGGACAAAGTATCTTTGCAAGGAAAAAGCCGTTGTGCGAAAAGACTCTGAAAAGAATTTACGCTGGTCTCATTAAGTTTGTGGCAGGTGGCAAAGATGCCTTCTTGGTTAAATACAATTCGATGAGCCAGAGTGGCAAGTATGTGGCTCCGGGACTTGATGAACCATGTCCTACAATCGCTTGCCAAAATCGTCTGGGCGTTGCCAATGTCAACTTTATGTCTAAGGCTTTTAGTGGAGATCCGTATTCCAAGAACCAATCGATAGACATTCCTGCCGGAACTATCACCACTAAGGATCACCATTTCTTTGTTACTGCTTACTATGGCAATGGAGGGAACCATTCTGTTGAATCGTCATGTCCTACGCTTACCACAAAAGACAGGCTGGGATTGGTTTCAAGTCGTTTTTTGGCAAATGAATACTCCTCTGGTGGTCAACTTTCCAGCATTGATGCACCTTGCCCTGCAGTATTGACAACACCGAAGCAAAAAGTAGTTGACTGCTTCTTAATGAACCCACAGTTCAACTCTGCAGGTGGAGATATCAATAAACCGTGCTTTACTCTGATTGCCAGGATGGATAAAATGCCCCCGTACCTAGTTAACACAGAAAAAGGATTAGGAATAAGAATGTTTGATACAGATAGCGAAATGACCCTTAAAATTAAGGAGTTTATGGCTATGTATGGCATAATAGACATTAAGATGCGTATGCTGAACATAAGCGAGTTAAAACGTATTATGGGATTTCCAAAGGGATATATCCTGGTCGGAACACAAGCTGAACAAAAAAAATATATTGGCAATGCTGTTGAAGTCAATATGAGTAAAGTTCTTTGTGAAGCTCTCTGCGATAAATTAATGCAAAAATCTATAGCAATTTAATTAAGAAAAATGGAAATATTAAGAAAACTTTTACCTGGCATCCCCGTTTGTTTTTTATGCGTGTGGGCTCTAATTACCTTGGAGTGTAAAGTTATACCATGGCTGCAAGAGGAATTTCGGAAAGAGTACAGGTATACCGTGTTGGATAAATCCAAAGAAATTTCATCACACTACAATATTTTAACCAACAAACAGGTAATAAGTACTGATTATATTGTGATATTCAAATCTGAAAAGAATAAAGTTATAGCGCACAAGTGCGAATTGTCGGAGTATTATTCTTACGAAGTAGGGACGACTTATATTTTCTATCATGAAATTGATTAATGTGAACAGGTAAAAGAAGAGGTTATGAACTTACTCTGTGATCTTCAAGATGAGTTATGGGGTGAAAGAAAGGGATACAACTCTGAAATGAGAGCGCAGATGGAGTTTTGTAAGGAGCTTCGCAAAAAACTAAGCAACTTTAGTTTAGATGCAATATCTCAGAAATCTGTGTTTCACAAGGACTGATAGATAACATATACTTGTGATACTATAAGGTAATTAAGAGCATACTGATATGAGTAAAACTGAAAGTTTACATTATAAACTCTGCTGTGAAGGTGCAAAATGGATGCGTAAGCAGAAGTGGTCTTCTTACAAAATAGTTGCCATAGAGCTTTGTACTGTAAATGCAGAAAATCCTGATGTATGGGGAACAACAGGTTTCGAATCAATGATGATAGAAGTTAAGACCTCACGAGGAGACTTTCTGAAAGACAAAGCGAAGAAATTTAGAACTGAAGATGACGAATATAGACATTATGCCCTTGGTAATAAAAGATATTACTTAGCACCAGAGGGTATTATAAAACCAGCAGAACTTCCTATTTCATAGGGACTGTTAGAATGGAATGGCAGTATGATAAACGTCATTAAAGAAGCGGAAGAAGTTGTATGTGAAAATATGGGCGAGGTTGCAATGCTCTGCTCTATTATGCGCAGAGAGGGAGTAAGAAAAGGTATCTTTAATTATAGAAAATTATTGAAACGAAACGAGATAAAGTTATGAGCAAACTAATTCCACGCAAGATTAAAAAGGCTTGTAAAATATACAAAAACGGTATCACCATTAAGACAAAGTTATTAAGGTACATACATGAACGCTATGCCGTTGATTGGTATTGCGAGGAACATGCAGATATGTTTGAAACTAACAGATATTAATTATGAGCAGAGGACTAAAAATATTCAAAGCAACAGTAGATTTTAAGCCTCTCATTGGAGGCGAGAAAGAAGTGTGCATTGCGTATGCGAAGTTGCCAGACTGCCGCCCTGCAAGCCCTTGGCACTCCGTGGAAGATGGAAAGTTGCCACAAGCAGGAAAGGACTGTATATTTAGCTATCAGGGGAAGCGATATAAAGGGTTCATGTACAAGGACGGGGCGTTGCACTTTGACGATGAGTTTTCCCCAATGCTCGACATTCACGAAGTCGACTATTGGATGGAGATACCAGAGTTACCAACGGAATTAGAGTAATAGAGTATGAAACCATACAGAATTAAACATAAAGCGAGTGGATTGTATTATCAACCCACAAGCAACGGAAATAAAAAGAAAATTACCATTGAAGCCTCTATTAAATTGAAGAATGGAGACGCTTATCAAGGCAGTAGAGCAACTTTTGATGTAAATTCTTATTGCTTTGAAAACGGATTATACAAAAAAGAAAGTCTTAATCCTCTCCTTTCTGAAAACGACAGACGGAGAGTCAACCAAATGGTTACGAAGATATGTAAAGATACCTTCAAAGAATACTACGGAGATGTGATTAAGTGCAGAAACAAAATTAGCAAAATGTTATCAACGTTGCAATACTTTAAGGGTATCCTCTACATGATAGCGTTTAGCGGATGGGGAGTTGCTACCGCAGTTATTTTGTATCATTTTTTATTCAGTAAGTAACATGGACAGAGAAATATTATATAGAGGGATAAATTTTCAGAAAGAATGGGTTTACGGAGACCTTTTCCATTCATACGCAAATGATGATATAGCTATTGCCTACTATAGAGAAGGCAGTAAGACCCCTACATTTGATGCTATCTTTCCTGAAAGCTTTGGGCAGTATACAGGACTGACAGATAAAAATGGGGTTAAAATATTTGAGGGAGATATAATTTCTATTGGAGAGCCAAATATTAAATATATAACAATGTGGCGTAATGATGGGTTTTGTGCAAAGCAGATTGGCGCAAGTAGCTACATCGGTCTAACCTATTGGGCAAGCGACATAGAAGTATTAGGCAACGTAATAGACAACCCCGAATTAATGAAGTAAAGCGTATAGTGTATGGAGTTAATAAATGAATCTAAGCCTGTCGCACGCAATGATTATATTTGCGACCTATGTAGCCGCAAAATTAGCAAAGGGCAAAGATACCGCAGGCAGTTTATTCGAGGTGATGGTGGTGAAGTCTGGTCTTTCAAATGCCATGAGGAATGCTGCGAATTGACATCAATTATTGATTTCAGCGACTACTACGAGGGAGTTGACTGCGATGCGTTCGAAGAAGCGATAATAAACTATGTTCAAGAATATCATCAAGGTGCAGAAGACATCATAAAGGTTGCTCTTCAGAACCGTAACTATTATGGTTTAGTTAAGATGATATTAGCGGAGTTGAAAGAAAAAGGGATTAAACATATAAAATTAATTGGTTAAAACAGACAAACTATGAAAGTAGAATTACGCGGTGATTCAATCACCATTCCAGAGGGCTGCAAAGCGGTCATTGAAGATGGTAAGGTCATTTTTCAGACGGAATTTAAAGATGCAGACTATGTCCCCAAAAGAGGAGATGTTGTTGTTTGCACATATCATGTACCTTATTCCACTTATAACAAAACTGTAACAGCAATCTGTACAGGACACAGAGACGAATATGGTAGGTATGATTGCTTTGTCATATACGAACATGGTGGTATTATAAAAAGAAATAAAGGCATACCTGTTGTAAGAAAACACGATGAGTACCAGTCTAAGATACGTCTTGCTACTGATGAGGAGAAAGAAATCTTGTTCGACAAGATGAAAGAACAACGTCTGTACTGGGATGCTAAAAACTATAATGTCTTCTTAGAAAGATGGAGAGCAGAAAATAATGGTATCTACTATTTTGTAAATGCAAATTTTAAGGTAGAGACAACTTATGACACATATTCTTCCATAGATGATTATCTTTTTGACATCGGCAATTATTTTCGTGATGAATATGATGCGAAAAGTATAGCCATGATGTTAGTGGAAACTACCAACAAGCTGCAATATATATTATTACAGTATCATGACAAGTTAGGAAAATGAATTATGAAGATAATATACAATAAACGCTTTCCCTTTAAGGGCTACAAGGCAATCACCTTGTTGAAATGGATAATCGTAAGAGAGGATGCTAAAGAATACTTCACAGCAGAAGATTACAACCACGAGTGCATACACTATGAACAAGAAAAGGAACTGTGGTTTGTCGGCTTCTATCTGTTATATATACTTGAGTTCCTATTTGCATTGCTCTATTTCTGCAACTGGCATAAAGCATATCGTAATATCTCATTTGAAGTTGAGGCTTATACATATCAAGATGATTTGAATTACTTGCAACACCGTAAAAGGTTTGCATGGAGCAAGTTTGATTGGTAGCCTCAACTGCCAAAAGATAAAATCGAACAACCTTATACTATAACTATATTTGCAAATACTTTAAAATCTTGCAAGAATTGGAAAGAAATGGAAAAGGACATACGCTTTACAGGTTATACTGCTGTCCCGTCTGATTATGAATGTTCAGACGGAGAGCTGACACAAGCATACAACCTCATCAATGAAGATGGGGCATACAAATCACTGCTTGCGCCTAAGACACTACTACAGCTTGGAGAGAATAAGAAAGTTATCTATTTACACAGAACGGCTTTCTTCTCTAACTATATCATACGTGATACTAAGACCTCTGAAATTTATGCTCTCAGCGCAAATAAGAAACTATTTGAAGAGGCAGAGTTGCTTGGAACTTTTCCATCACTTTCTCATGTGAACTCAATAGGAAACACCTTGCTGCTCTTCTGTGAAGAATATATCCTGTATTTCCTTTGGAAGAAGGGACAATACTCTATGCTTGGAAATCATTTACCAAATCTACAACTATCGTTCGGGCTTAGGGGTAAGCCTCGTATATATTCTCTCTCTGATGAAAGTCATTCTACCTTTAAAGTAGAATTTGAGAAGATAGATGAAAGCAAACTGTACGAAGTGTGGACTGAAGAAAATCAGAAGAAAATCACTTCGCAGATTATGGCAAAAGTGAACAAATTCCTTGCTAACCAAACGATAAAGGAAGGGCGATTTGCCCTTCCCTTCTTTGTCCGTTATGCCTTAAGATTATATGACGGTTCTTTAGTGTGTCATTCTGCTCCTATTCTAATGAACCCATCAACAAAAACAGCACCTGTTGTCTTTTGGAATAGAGTTAGTGGTAAGGGTGGATATTCTGAGGCTGAATGCGATATTATGTTGGTTTCAGCAGGGCTCGATTATCAACTTCTCAAAGACGGAGAAAACTCGCATATTCGAATAAACGATTGGAAAGACATAATCACCTCTGTTGATGTTTTTATTTCCAAGCCAATATATACCTACGACCAAAATGGAAACTGCAAGTCTTTTGCAGATGCTGATAATCTTGATACTAAATTCATTGGTGCATTGGATATCTCAAAATTCTCTGGGGACTATACACCGGTATCAAATGGACTTGTGGATGAGTTCGTAAGGAAGATAGCTGAAGATACAGCGCTCTTACCTATCTCTGTTAACGGGGTAGACCTCACAAGTAACACACCTGGAGGACGTGAGAACCCTTTAGGTCAAAATTATGTAGAATGGAAATACAGCAAGCTATACACTCTTTTCTTCTCAAGAGATTCAACCTATCCAAAAACAACTATTAGTTTACCAGAGTATCCTGATGATAAGAATAGAGAGATGCTGGAGAATGTACAGAATTTCTATTTTCTTAAATCTATCAATATTAATGAGCTCTCTACAAGAGAGCGCAAAGATATTGTCGTGAACAAAGAGTATCTTCAATCACTGACTACAAGAGAGGCTATGACGGATGATTATCTTTCGCACGACCAAATTACCGCTAAATATTCACAGACATATAATGGCCGATTAAACCTGTCTGGAATACGACGTGAGTTGTATCAAGGATTTATGGCGGCATCTATGTTCTCTTATGCTAATAATAGTGCACCAAGCTGGGCTTTAACTAATGGGAAGATTATAATAGACTTTGGATCATTAGCTTTTCGTGATATATATATACAGACTATGATAGAAGAAAATGGAGAGAGATTTGTAGCGAATAGCTATACAAGTTCGCATCTTGCTCCTTATATGTCAAGTATGTATACTAATGGGGAATATGCTCCAACATCATGGGGCTGCTACCTTTTCTATCCTAATACTCATGCTACTATGATGCGTATACACGCAGGTGTAGAAACATACGAGGTGAGACTTAAGCCGCACGAATTCCTTAATGGTGCGTATGGTGTCATCGATTACGAACTTGTAAGAAAGCAAAATACAACGCATACAGAACCTCCAACAAAACTTGAAAATATTATAGATGTAACTAACAAAATATATACATCAGAAATAAATAACCCCTTCTATTTCCCCGTTACAGGCATAAACACTGTTGGGACAGGTAAGATATTGGGTATATCGACTGCTGCAAAAGCGCTATCACAGGGTCAGTTCGGACAATTCCCACTATATGCTTTTACAGATGAGGGGGTATGGGCATTGGAGGTAAACTCATCAGGTGGTTACTCTGCCAAACAACCTATCACACGTGACGTGTGCATATCTTCAGACAGTATCACGCAGATTGATACTGCCGTGCTCTTCGCTACTGATAGGGGTATAATGGAAATATCTGGTTCACAGACGCAATGTCTGACCGATATTATTAATGGTAACGATTTCTTTTCACTTGACCGTCTACCTGGGCTGTCTAAACTCTACCCAGATGGTATTCCTCAAGTAGATTGTACCTTCTCAGAATTTCGCAAAGGTTCACGTATGTCTTACGACTATGTAAATCAGCGTATAATAGTGTTCAATGAAAATAAGAACTACGCTTATGTCTTCTCTATGAAGTCTAAGCTATGGGGTATTGTAGCCTCATCGCTCATTACTGCTATTAATTCTTATCCTAATGCGTATGCTATGGCAAAGATAAAGACTGTTGGGAGTGATGGCAAACAGGAGGTGACAAACAACTGTCTTGTGGACTTATCACGTTCTGCAGAAACACATCAGAAAGGCTTGCTTGTAACTCGACCTATAAAGTTGGATGTCGCTTCAATGCTTAAAACATTCGATACAGTGTTCCTCCGTGGACTGTTTGGTAAGGGGAAAGTACAGGTAATTCTGTACGGCTCACGAGACAATATCAACTGGCATCTCGTACATTCAGCTAAGGAACATTATCTAAGAGGCTTCCGTGGTACGCCTTACAAGTATTTTCGTATAGTCGCAATAACCGACCTTTCTATTGGTGAAACATTAGTCGGTGCGTCTATTTCCTATACTCCACGACTTATAAATCAACTTCGATAACTTCTTTTTTTATATGTCCATAATTAAAGGGCAGGTCTGCGTGATGCAGGTCTGCCCTTGCTCTGTTGTCTATTCTCTATTAGAACACCGACAATCGGCGACGTACCCTATTTACTCTGCTATGCAATGCCACTCGTATCTGTCTTTCCATATCTTCTGCCTTGACTGCCCAAGTTTCAGCCTTAGCAGGATTGGTAATACTCATCCAGTCTGCCACTGTATAACATACGATATACTCATGGATAAGCTTTGATAACAAGTTGAGTGTTGTCTGAGAAAAGTCAGCAGGTAGACTAAGGACAATGCCGTAAGTAGGCTGCTCTTTCAAGACATTATCAAGCTCATGGTTGCTAATCTCATTCTTTGTGTACGGATATAGCAACTCCTTGCATTGAGCTACTGTCAAATCAAGTAATCGTGTAACCCTGTTCACATTACCCTCTTCGCCAACATCTTGCACTGTATGCTTGGCATGTAGGTTGTCTGTCTGCATAATATGACCTTCGATATAGGAGTAATTCTCGATATCATACAATAACTGACTACGCTTAAAACCAAGTACAGCCTCTATGTTGCCGTTCTTATCTGTATAACAGCCAAGGATATTACTTTCGTCTGCCTGCATAAACTTTATATTTAATCTGTCGGTGTCTTTGGTCTGCTGCGTTTGCTCACAGACTGTTGAATAGAAGCCATACTACGAGTTGCAAGAGCTATGTACTGCTCTGCATCTGCTTTGTTCGTGACCAGATACCACTCAGCAATAGCTGTGTTCTTCAGATAGTCATGCACAGCTTCACCAATTCCTGCCGTTGCTGCTTCGTTGAAGTTACTCGGCATGGTAAGGTTAAGTTCCAAATTGTGACTACCATCAAAGTGACTATTATCGGTGGTTGTTCCGTCTTCATCAAGATACTCTGCAAGCTCGGTTTTCACCTCTGCAAAGCCTTTCTTGATACTTCGGAGTATCTTCTCACGGTTCTCCTCGTCCTCACTGGCAAACATCGAGGCTACCTCCTTGTGGTTCTCTTTATTCTGAATAGTACGACCACGAAGAAAGGTCTCGTTCATAATGTCGTAAAGCAACCACGATATTTTGATAGTTGCTCTTACAGGTTTCTTTGCACCTAATGTTGGGGTTGGCATATCTTTGTTATTTGAAATTGTTAATCTGTTGGTAACATAGGACGCTTACGAGCATAAAGTAGTCGTTCTACATTAAGCATTATTTCACCAGCCGTCGAAAAGTATTCCTTAGCTTCTCCTTTGTTGGCAAATCGAAACCATTGTGCCGTAATGGATGCTATAAAGAAACTACGCAGTGAACTCTGAACACTTTCCTGCAATGTCTTGTCCCATGATTTGCTTACTTGTAATTCTGCCTTGTAGTTCTTATCTACATCTGTCGCACCGCTCACAAGCATTTCTTTCAAGTCCTCATTCACGGCTGTTACACTCTCATCCCAGAAGCGACCCAATTCCTTGAAATCATCATCAACGGCAAGAATGCGATTTCTCGCATTCTCATCTCCGTCTATCAGTTTTGAGCCTGTGTAGTCCGTTGCTTTTGCTACCTCGTTGTACACATCGCTCTGTGAAATAGTTATGGTTATCGTTTCCATCAGAAAGAGATTAGAGAGTATGTAATTCCAATTCCAATATAGGGCTTAAATCCTTGTACTGTTGTCCCATATCCGCTGGATATACCTATATGCCAATGCTTAGGAGGCTTCCTTATTGTTATTACCTCACGCTTTGGGTAGACGAAAATGCTGTCAAGTCGAGCATTTACACCACTGATATATGCCGTATAATCCTTATTCTTATATACGGATTGCAGCATGGGCAATTCTATTTGTACACTATCTTGGTCTTTTTCACATAATATTATCTGTTCTAAAGTATCTGCTCTAATGCGTGGTAAGGTATCAAGCATAGCATTCCTCAAAGTTTCCTTTAAGTGGGCTACGCTAACAGATACCTTTGTAGTCCCATTAGACTTCACAAATACTGGCGCAGGCGCATGGTACTTAATAGTATCAACATAGCGCACCGTGTCTGTGATAGTCTCGTGCAAAGGTTTTTCTCCTGTGCGTTGTGTTCCCCTGCCCAGGAAAAACGCAACACACGCAAGAATGATTACGGGTATAATACCCCACAAAAACTTCTTCATATCAGTTCAAAATGGTTTGCACAAATTTAATCTATACAAAGTATCTAATCGTTTTATCTTTTGCTAAAGATTAGCATACTCCTCTTTAGCGTTAAAACACGGACAAGCTTTCATCCACTCGTTAGGGGTTATCTTGCCATCTTTATTCAAGTCCGGAGAGAAATCACGATGTCCCTGAATAACCGCTGTAGGGTACTTCTTATGAAGCATCTTTAGCAGCGAGCGCAAACTTGCTTTCTGCTCGTCCGTGCGGTTGTCAGTGGGTTTACCGTTAGTATCAATGCCACCAATATAAGCAACATTGATTGAAACTGAATTAAAACCCTTGACGCCATTGCTCACCTTGTCTTCATCAAGAAGCTGTGTAATCTTACCGTCTGGCGACACCACATAATGATAACCTGGATTAACCCACCCTTTACGCTTAAACTCCTGTTTTAAGCCCTCAATCGTCATAGACTGATGGCTTGCGGTGCAGTGAACTGCAATGTAATTAATATTTCTCATATTACGTTAATCAAATTTGGCTTTATTGTCGTTAATATCGACGTGAGCTGTTTTAAGATACTCGCCAAGAAATGGAACTTTGTCAACCACTTTCAAAGTGAGAACATAGTAAACGAAACCTGCCACCTTCCACATGGTAGTGTTTTCAATGAGCATCATTCTCCAGTTACGAACGATATTGGTTGAGTAGAACCAAATCGCTACACCACATAACGCCTTGACCACACCTAAAGTTTCTTCGCCTGCATGGAGAAAATAACCAGTAATGAATATTGAAGCGGTCATGACAAAGAACAATGCGCAATGATAGAAGAAAACCATTGATTTCTTTAGATTCCACCGTTCGCCATGTTTAAGTCCTGCTACTACTCCAAAGATGTAATTCAGTGTGAAGACTATCAACATTGCATACATGAAATCACGGATAGGAAAAAAAAGACTTAGCATACCGCTAATGATACTACACATAACGTATTTAAACTGTTCAAGGTAATTCATAATATAACTAAATTTACTAACGTTCTTACTCCGAAGCCTATAGCCACACCACCGACTGTTAGTCCCCAATCGATGATGTCTGCCTTTCCGCCCCACATTCTATCCTTAAGTTCAAGTGCGGTTGCTACTCCTATACCTGCATACGCTGCACAATATAAGCTATTAGCACCAGCACCGATGAGTACACCACCTATAAGGTGTTTGTACCTGTTACTTTCTTTAAGCCATTTAATTACTTTCTTCATCTTGTTTTTACAATAAATTTCTACAAAAATAATATAGGAAAAACGATTGAAAGGTTTATGTTTGTAATTACGATAGTAAAGATAGGATGAGGCTGCCTACTAAAGTGATGTAACATATCCCTTCTGCAATAAATGTAGCATTCTCTTTCCAGCTCTTACGAATGAATATAAGCGGGAACAACACCCACAATATGAGTAACCATGGTATAAGCAAAGCTACTACAATCTGACTTGCCAATCCAAAGAGATAACCGCCTACATAATGTAGCACTTTGTTCTCTGTCCTGTAACAAGGCGAAGCAGCCACCATCAATAAACCTACACTCATCATTCCTGCAATATAAGCATGCTTAGGCGGTAAGGCATGAAGAGAAGAGAATAACAAGATTGCTGCCGTCATTGTTGCCCACAATGAAAAGCAAACATCACCTACGTAATAGCTGAAACTACTCACACTATCTGGTAACTCCCTTGCTTTCTTTGCTGCTACTATTGCCATTGCAACTGAAAGTACTACCGATAAAATGATTAAGTAAACCATGACTGCATATCCTTTTTGTAAATCATATCCTTTTCTGCCCACCCCTCTGCAAGCGTATTAGTTACAAACGAAATGGCAGATAAATAAAAATCTTTCAGCTCATCCTTTGTATTAAACTGACGATACTTAGGGTCGTTCTCCTGTCCAAACTTGAAAGTTACAGGTAGGTTGCTTCCATCTGTAAGCATACACAAGTCAAATGCAGCTTTGTAATTAAACTGATTCTCTGATGATAGATATACAATATTACCCTCATAGGTAAACCCTGCAAGTATCTTTTCATCAATTAGCTTGTTGACATGTGTGGCTATATCGCCCTTTAATTCTTCTTCTGTTGGCTTATACCCATAGTCCTTACGCCAGCAGTAACCGCTTTCGTCGCTGTCCTTGTCTTTGTCAAAGCCATAGAATAACACGTAGTGGTCATCGGATAGACGTAACAAACTGTCGTTACGTTCCTTGACTCCGTATACCTTAAAAAAGTCTGTATTCATAGATGTGTGTTTTAAGTGAGTTTATATTTGAACCTTTTAATTCAAGAGCAAAGCGTGGCGGATTTTCGCCCACCGACGCTTTGCGCTTTTACGCTTTATTCGTTTATCTCAACTTTTCCACGGAAGGCAAGCCGAGAACCGACGCTCGAGCTCGACCGCGATGATGCGTTATCCGCACCCGCAAAGACGAGACCGTCACCCGCACTCGCACTGCTACCCGAACGCCCGACAACACGGCTCTTTGCATGATTATACCATTGCCCATCTGCGTAGTTAGATGCCCATCTACTATTATCAGAGCTTACTCTTGAAGCAATGATGTCACAATAGCGTCCATGTCTTACACGTGCTATACAGTAACCATTATCTTTAGTTCCTTGCACAAGGCGTTCTGTCTTGCTGATAGGGTCGTAGATATGCCATATAGCGTCTGTCGGATAAGTGTTAACCTCTACTGTCTTGTCTTTCATATACTGACGATAAGACGGTATGTTCACGGCAACATTATCTTCCCACTCATAATAGACACCAAAGAAACTCTCAAAACCTAAGCACTTTGTTCCTCTGCTATCTTCACGTCTACTGTCAGAGTTGCCAATATCATCACGATAGCCTGTAACATCACTACTGCCATTGCCGTAACCACAAACCAACTGTGAGTCACGTGTACCTGACAATGAGAACCAGAGAACAGCCATCAGCTTAGACATATCATAGTCTACCATCTGAAATCCATTACCTCTGCGGTGTGCAAGATTTTGGAAATCCTTATATGTGAACTCCATTTTGCGTACAGGTGTGTTGGTTGCATAACCCTCCTCGTCGTATAGCCATTCAGAAGATGTACGATTGTTATTACTTCCTCTCTGCACTGTTGCTCCAGATACAGAACGTAGTCTAAGTAGACTATCTACTGATGCTTGATAAACACCCAATAGCCATGGTTCGTTGCGTACCCAATCAGGCTCAATGGCTTCTATCTCTGTACTGTCTACTGCAATAGCCTCCAATTCAGAGTTTACATTGCTTGACGAGAATACAAACTCATTAGCACCTTGTGGCACATCTATAAAGACATAGTCTCCATCAATGAAGTCAAAGGCAGTATTGCCTATTGCAAGATTGAATTTCGATATGATAGTGCCTGTTGCATTTAGGAAACATGCTCCTACTGTGGCATTATTCATACCTGGCCATCTAACTTGCTTCATTCCTGCAACATCAATTTTGTAAACATCTACATTTGAAACCTCTGCAAGAACACCAGCACTATCCAACACACTTTCGTTTAATCTGATTTTTTCAGACATCACGCCAGTATTAGCTTTTAGGATTATATCTTTCAGCTTCTTTCGTGTGACACGTTTAGCTGTAGATAATGGCTCAGTAGTCAGGCTACTCCATGCGATATATTTTTTTTGATTTTTGAAGTCATTGATACCTTTATACCACATTGCAGGACAACGCATCATCACGTCAAAGCCGTCGGCAGCCTTATCGGTATAGTCAAATTCAACCCCATTGGCAAGGTTATGATAATTCGTTTCTGAAACCTTAACGCCCTCCCACACATTTCTTTCTGTGTTGAGTTTTCCCTTAACTGGTATAAGCTGCTGTCTAATCTTAGCTACGTGCGCACTTGGTACAAAGTCATTAGAGAACATCTGCCCTGTCTCATTGTCAAGATTGCTAATATTAGCAGGGTCATCAATAGTATCATCAAAGACTATCAGTGAGTATTGCGACTGATGTATTGTTAAGTTCGGGTAATACTCTTTCAAAGCTGCGAGCTTACTATCTTCAATATACTTCGTCAGTATCCATGTACCACTTAAACCATCACAGATATTAGTGTGCTCCGAGTTAATACCACGTGTACCCATTTCTTTCATTGCAGATAGTACGGTATCTTTCTTTGAACACTCAATGTCCTTTATCGAAATGGTACTAATAGTAGCACCAGAGGCAACTGTATCTTCCAATATTCTTACTGGGTCTATATTCGGACATCTACGTATGCGTACGCTGCTAACATTACTCAAGCCCTCGTATGTCAAACCTCCATTAGGATAAGTAACTTTTGTCAAACCTACAAACACGATGTCTGTCATGCTTGCAGGGAACTGTGCTACTTCTAAAGGACAAGCCTCAGCTGGCGTAAATGCTCTTAACGTACTACCCTTAGCAAGGAATGTCTTTAAACGTGGACAGTTTTCTGCTCGCACACTAAGCACCTTGGTGTGTTGTATGTCAATCTTCTTTAAGAATGGCATTGCAGGAAGATTAAGAGAAGTCAGAACACCTGTTGTGTAGGCAGGTGTATAGCTTTCTCCACCAACTATCAATTCTTCCAATAGTGTGCAAGTGCTGATGTCGAAGCCCTCTTGCTTTGGAGTACATGCTGATATATCAAGCACTGCTAACTTGTCAGCACCAAACACATACACCATCTTGCCACTCTCCTGTGCTGCATTGGCTCTTAATGTGTAACTCTCGCCTGCTCTAAGGTAACAGCTATCGGTAACAGTGTCTGCACGGTCTTCTCCTAAACCAAAGAAACCATCTTGCGCCGCTGTTATCTTGATAGAGATTTCTCCCATCATACGTGCTTTGAATGGTGCCGTATACAGGTCGCCTACCTGATAATAGCCGTCACGTAGCTTAAAGCGTTTACGCTGGTAGTCAGGTAAGTCCTCTAAACGCAGACCGTGAAGTGCATAGAAGTAGTTGGCTGCTGCTGTAGAGTTCTGAATATACTTACGTTCACCATCGAATGAACTGATAACCTTTGCCCAACGTGACAAACGCTTTGTTATCCAATAGTAATAGCAGCCATCAGCACTGAATACCTTTCTACTATTACGTTCTGTCTTACGCATAGCAGCTGCCACTTCATGTAGTGTGATGGTTGTTGTGCCACTATCGTCTATCCATAAATTTGGTGCTGCATACGTCTGTACGAATGTTACACTATCCCAACCTTGGTATAGATGTGAAGTGACGGCATCCATATCCCAAGGAATTGTAAGACCACAATCATTATCGCTACGGTCTACACAGTCGCCATCGTACCAATGGTTAAAGTAAGCTCGTATCGTTCCATCTGGTTCCAAATAGAAGGCAATCATCATATTCTTGCTACGCTGGTCTACTGCTGCCTTGTAATCGGACGCAATTGTATAGCAACACAAAGAATATGGGTTAGCGTACTTATGTACTTCTTGCTGCCATTTCTTTAGACGATTAGCCTTTGTTCCTGGTACTGATACACCACCAAGTGTAATGTTCCCATTGGCTTCTGTCTGATGTTGGTTACATTGCTGTGAGAACACAAGCCACTTATAAAGGTTATAAGGAACTTTCTTGCCTGCTTTGTAAAGCTCTTCAAGATTATCATCATCAGGATATCGAGTTTCATAATAACTCATCCAGATTGGTGCTCCTGTTGCAGGGTCAATACGCATCATGTCATCAAGACTGTTCACGCCCTGACCCCAACATAGACTATCATACTTTAAGTATTCGTAGCACTCTGTTGGATTTACAACTCGTCCCGTAACACTCCACTTCTTAGTAGCCTTGTTAAAGGTTATACTGCCAGTAGTATCTATCCAGTTGCCACCTTGATACTGTACATAGTGGTCATCACTGGTCTTGTACACGTTCTGCCAAGTGTAGTTCTTAACATCATCAGCAAGGACTTCTGCAAGCGTTTTGTCGACTGCAACAGGCTTTTCTACAGCCTGTACTTCTCGCATAGCGCCCTTACCGTCATTCTCAATCACAATATGCTCATTGCCACAATACTCACTAAGGACATAGATGTTTCCTGCAATTAATTGGGTGGTGTCTGCTAACACTTGAGATTTGAAAGCTGTTAGTGTTTGGTTCTGTGCTGCTACGAGTTCTGTAAAGTCACCATAATTGAGGCACTTCTTACTATATCCGTTAACCCCCTTGAAACCAAAGAAATCGGCATCACCTTTATCTGCATTGAAGTTTGCCTTAGCATGGAAATATGCCTTGGTAGGGTTCTCGGCATCGCTGTGGTTCATTCGGCTATCGGTGCGGAACAAAGCGCATGGGACGCTATCAATACTGGTGTGTATCTCGTACTCACCCTCATTGTACACCTGTGCTGGTGTCATATACTTTTCACCCAGTGCTATTTGGGTCTCATTCATCAGCTCCATCATAGCACCATTGTGTGCACCGCAGCTATCAGAATAGTCCACCTTAATACAGATGATGTTAGTGAAGTTCCCACCATCTACAACTTGTATGCGGTTCTTGGCAGCCATCTTCACACACTTATCATACTTGGTAAGTGCATCTGCATTGCCAGGGAACATAGTCTGAATTTCTTCACGTGTATGCAATAAGGTGACAATGGCTTTCTTCATCTTACCTTTCTTATTCTTGATTGGTCGCCATGAAGAGGTTGTTCCTTGATTGGTCTGCGTGATACCGATTATCTTGCAGTTCTGCCAAGGGCGGTCTGGGAAGTAACAATACCAGTCTACTATCTGTTTTGTTTTCTTATCTCCGTCTTTCGTTTCAAGATAGTCAGGATAGTTTGCTGCAATGTCTTCCGCATCTGGATTCTTACAGATAGCACATACCATCAGACCTGCATCAAGACACTTCTGCATTGTTGGACGGTCTTTAGTTGTTCCCTCTACGGTAATACTTGCCATAACGTTGTTTTGCTCATATTCCCCAATCATCGCTGTGGTATCTGTCAAGCCAACAAGATAGTTATAGCATGCTTGAATATAGTTGTAGTAAGTATTCCATGCTGTCAACTCGTAGAGGTACACATCTGCCTTGTGTCCATCGAAATGGATAGTTGAGTTATGATTTGCTAACTCACCAGCTTTATATGCTACAGCACCAGCCTCATCACCATTTAAGAACACCTTGATAACACCAATGCCTCCGTATGGTGCAATCGTAGATGGTTCAAACACGATGTCGAAGCGTGTTGGCTTATCATTGACGTATGGCACAAGTGCTGTCGTTGCGGCATCTGTAAGAGAGCCGTTAGTAGCAACGATGAGCTCTTCACCTGTCAGCACAAAGCCCAACTTCTCACCCATACATTTAATAAGGTGTGCGTTGCGGTCTGCAACATTCTTAGTCATGACGGTGAATGAGAATGCCAAACCGTTCGTCTCGATAGCGTTCGAAGCAAAAGGTTGATAAGTACACTCTGCTGTTACATCTTCAGCAATACGTAATGCCATACGCCCTTTGTCACCAGCTGTACCATAATCGCTTGTGCCAAAGCTATCTTTTACAAAGCCATTAGTTGTGTAGTTTGCACCATTTACATTAATACTTACAGGTTGCCCATCTGACGTGACCGTCTTTATCGTTTTATCACTGTCAGCATTACTACGCTCTGCCATACTGAATTTAAGTACGGCACCTTCGGTTTCACTGATAGGAAGTAACGTACCGCTAATAGTAACCTTATACGATTCTTTTAATGTGGCATCACCGCTATTAACGCCAAAGAGCAGGTTATCTCCATCGTGGTAACCGATAAGACGTCTGTTTATCACCTGTGTAGTATCACGTGCCATCACCTGTCGTGTGATTGTCTCAGTCTTGTTTGTTGTCTCATTGGTAAGTGAAACAACAGCTTCTGGGCGTGATGTGCTACGCTGGTAAACTGCCACATCAAAAATGACTGTAGCATACAGTTTCTTCTTTCCCTCGCTATCATCACTCCAACGTGCTACAACAATAGGCTTGTCATAGTCATCAAGGCTACTATCCTGCTGAATGACCATAACGGCAGTATGCAAGATATTACCTTTCACACCAGACGCAACATCTTGACCTTGTATGCGGATAGGATAAGCACCATGCGCTAATCCTGTTGGGTCTATTCTTACAGAATGTGAATACGTATCTGTAATAACAGTAGTTTCTAATGGCTGCCATGTACCGTCTCTGAATAATTCAATAGTCGTACGGATACCTTTATCGCTACTATTCTTTGGGAAAGAATACATCAAGATGTTCTTGGCATTTCCTCCCACTTCAAGACTTGTGTCTTTGGTGTAGTGTAGGGTCTGCACACTCACGCAAGTGACATCTACGGCTACGACAGAAAGATTTTTGCTTGCAGTGTTCCCACTATCATCTACAACTACCATCTGCAAGCTGCCTTGTCCTGCATTTACATAGAGTGAACTCAAGTCAAAGACAAAGCTATAGTCTTCCAAAGTTGAAGAGGATGGTTTCTTTGTGTCGAATGTAGCAACGACTTTCTTTGTGGTACGGTCTACAAACTGAACGTTTGTAATACTGTTGCTTGTTTCTTGGTTTCCTGCCTTTGTAACACTCAAGATAGAAGCATGAACATTGAATAATCCACCAGCTTTACCATACAATGGGTTCTCCTTGAATGCAATAGCTATGGTTGTGCCACCCACAGATGAACCAGTACCGACAACAAACTGTTGTTCGTCACCTATACTTTCTCCAGCTTCATTCGTCATCTGTAATTTTACAACGCCCTCAGTTTCTGTGTTAACCTTTAGATTGGTTGGGATATGCTTATATGCACCTGCACTTGAAAAAGCTTTCTCTTCATTATTCCTTGGCGTGCCTGTTAACTCAACCTTTGCAGTACCACCACCTCCAAAGGCAACCCATGGTTTTAAATCTGCAGGATTAATGTCTGGTACTTCACGAGTAAATTGGAAAGCTGCCCATACGTGCGCTCCGTTGCTATCTTTCTCAGCTGTCTTGAAAGTAAGTACCGCTCCACTTCTGAAATAGGTAAAACCGCTTGCTTGCTCCAAATCTTGGACTGCCTTGATAGCTGTACTTAATGTATATTCAACATCAGGACAAAGAGAGTTAACATTAAGCGTATTACCGATGTTAGTTCCGTTTGCACCAAAATCTTTCCAGTTACTCTCTTTGTTCCAACTCTCTGTATTGACCCACTGTTTAGAAACCCAACCATTATTAGGCGTGTTGAATGTGAGGACAATACCAGGAATCATTATCTTTTCTTTGTCCTTATACTCGCTAATCTTTTCCAAAGCAACAGAGAATGTCATATCTCTGTTCTCCATACCTAATAGCTTGTTGACATTCACAACACTACGAGCAACGGCTGCTTTCCCATCGTTCTGCAATGCTTCAATATCTCTTTGCGAATTGGCAAGATTCTGTTTTAGTTCTGCACCCTCGTTACCAGGGAAAGCCGTTCCTGCTGTGTATCCCAATGAGAGATCTGAACCAATAGGAACTAATTTTGTTCCGCTCCATCGATAAGTGGTATTGTCCGATGAATCGATATACACTTTGCCACTTATTGGTGCAAATCCATTTCTTGAAGAAACGCCATATTTATCTTGGTCGCCCCAAGAACCATAATAAATAGTGGCTTCGTTTTCCTGTGTTTTTACTGCTAATACAAAAACATTATCAGTGCGATTATAGATTACCTTTGCATGCTCGTCTGTTGATAACATGTCTATGCCCTGCTGTTGTGCAGTAAGGTTGTCCATGCAACCATCAAACTCTATGACATCATCAACATAACTCGGCAAATGAGCAGCTGGTACTTTACCATCTTCATCTAAAGGTGCAATACCATTTGCCTTGCCTTTTGAGTCTTTTATAGTGGTTAATTCAGCATTCACGTCAGATGCTGCTTTCTTTGCGTTCTCGGCAGTCTGCTGTGCTGTTTCAACAGCTGTGCGAGTTTGATTCACACTGTCGCCTTGTGTCGTTACTTGTGTTTTGAGTGCCTTTACATCATCTTTGATACCCTTAACATCTGTCTTCGTAGCGTTAAGGTCACCCTGCAATTCAGATATGTTGCTATTATATTGTTCACTATCCACTGTAGGGTTTCCGCCATTCTCTCCTGTTGCTACCCATGCGCCTCCATCTGCTACATAGATAGGTGCAGGCAAACTGCGCCCAACAATTGCCCACCACCCATCATGTGGACGTGGGTATGCTTCACGAAGTTTTTCGACTGTGGTAAAAAGACCCTTGTTGGCTGACTTGACATTCTTAGCCTCAAGCCAACCCTCTACAATTAGATTCTTCTTTACTACAGCGTTGCCTTGTACATGGGCATTACCACCTACACCTACGTGACGTCCAATACTAACATCACCCTCTATTTCGGTTGTCTTAATAGAACTCATACTAACAGTTGTTTACTTAAATCGGTCATTACTTGTGATTGTTCTCTTTGCCCAATTGTAGCAAGCACAAGGGCTGCCATCTCATAGATAGCGGATTGATAGCAACGCTCTGGTATCATTATTCCCTCGTTATCATCAATAGATGGTAGAGGATAATACAAAGCTTGTTCTACAGTTGCAGTATCGTCATTGCATGAATACAATTCCAACACACGTCCCTCAGTACGGCTCACAATTGCCACTACTGGCTTTTGTGGATTTCCTCGTAAGCCTTTGTATCGTGAAAACTGTAACTGATACCGAGGGTCGCCTGCGGTAATAGGTTCATATACTGGACGTTCCCAGTCACTCATCTTAAATACCATAAGGCGCATAAAGTCATCAGGAAGCATCACCCAACCCGAATGCTGGTTGCGCCAATAAACAGCATCGCCAAACGGAACGCCACCATCAAGCAAGTGGATAGGTGCGTTGGTAACTGTCCGACGCACCCCCTCCACAACCTTACTATAGATGATGTCATCAAGCATCAAAGTGTCAATGTCTTCATCTGTTATAAGTTGCTCGTTGGTTTTGTTCTCATCTATGGCTATACGTACATCACGCAGGATGTCCTTAACTTCGTACACCATATTTCAAAGCTGATTAATCAGTGAACACTACATCAATGCCATTGTTCTTACCGCAAGCAGTGATGTCCGCACGAGTTCGCAATGAACTACGCTTTATCCCGAACTCTGCCTCGAGAAAGTCCTTTGCGTCGTCATTACATGTAAACTCTTTGCGAGTTGACGTGTTAACGGTTTCTTCCTCTGGCTGGGTTACTGGAGTTTCATCTGCTGATTGTTCCTGCTCTTTTTTGTCTGGAGTGTCTATACCTTGCTTTTCCCCCGTCAGTTCTTCGTTGTTACCAGTTTCAGTGGAAGTGTCTACATCCTCCTCTTCCTGTAGAGCAACATGCTCGCTTTCAATATATACTTCCTCTTCGGTTTTTGTCTCATGCATTTTATAAATATGCCCCGACTTAAATTCCTTACTATTCTCTATTGCCAACTGGATAATTGGATTCTTAGTTGAAAAAGTTGCAGGAGTTCGTCCTTTCTCATTTGAATAACCATTGGCAAAAGAAATTTTCACCTTTGCACTGCCTACCTTGATAAGGGCTTGGTACTCTATCATACCATCCACGGCATAAATAATGTTTTTTTTCTTCATTTTGTATCTTAAATAAATAGGCGGACGGTTATAAACCTATCCGCCTATAGTTTTCTAATTGGTGTTTGAGAATTAGTTACCCAATGGAATCTCGCCTGTATATGGTTCCCATGCAGAATTCTTGTACTGCCATACTGTACCACTAACAGCTTCAGCATTAATTGCAAGACAATCTACCATGAGGTAGTATACACAGTTCTCTTTAGGAGTGGCAGGAGCTTTGTCGCTATTCCAAAGGTGCATGTGAATCACATCTGTACCATAGTTATCTGTACCACCTTCACCATCTATCCACACATGACAGGTTCCCTTCAGACCGAGACCATCCCACACAATTGTTGAATTGCGTGTTGCCTCTTCGCCCTCAACACGGTCTTTGTCTGTATGCTCTGCACTATAGACATAGTGTACACAACGGTCGTAGGCAATCATGAAACATGAATTGCTCCAACGCAGACGGTCAAGTGTTGGGTCATGCTTGAACTCCAAATTTCCGAAGATAGTATGGATGCGTGTTACCTCCCAACCAAGATTGTTCATATTCACTTCGAAACGCACTTCAGGGTGATCTGAGAAGTCAATAGTCTGAATCTTCTCTAAGAAGTTCTTTCCACACAAACCAAGGATAGTGTTAGGGACATCTTCGCCTGTAAAAATGAGTTTGGCAAGAGCAATGAATTTCTTGAAATTCCATTTGCCATCGTCCTTAATCTCTTTCTTCACCTGATAGCGTACACCCTCTGTGAAGTAAACATCCTGCGGACCCAGCTTGGTATCAACAGTAATCTTACCTTTCTGACCTGCATATAGAGTACGATTCCCCTTAACCTTAAAGTTTGTTATCTGCGCCTCTGCAATGATTGCTTGGTTAAACGGAATCTGCTTCTCCTGTGCGTCGAAGTAATCTGAAACAACACGGTTCAAGATACGCTTCTGCAGATGTAAGTCAATAGGTTGTGGCGTGATGAGGTCTGGGTCAACTTCCTTCTGTGTCTCATAGCAGGCATTAGCCATAAGCACACATACAGAACCTGCAGGTATAGCTGGGGTTGTACAGTTCTCATCACTTGATACAGCACGAGGACCATTAACAGCAATAGCTACAGGGTTACCAGTAGTTGTGTCCCTGCCGACAATGAAAATCATCAGGTCTTTACCTGGAGTAGCTTTCTGACCTGTTGCATCGTAACCATCAACACCCTTAACAAGGAGTGTGGTATAAGGTCGAGGCAGTTTCTGGTCTTGACTGAGTAGAGGAAGAATGAACTGATTATCCGTGCTCTTCGCTACAGCATCTTTGGTTGTTACGAAACTTTTGGGTTCGTCGATGATGTAGTGTCGAACGACTGGACTCTTAACATTCACTCGCTTAGAATGCAGCATAATCTGCATCATAGGAGTGTCGTCGCTCTTAAACTTGTACAGCTTCTGGTCAATGTCAGGCGTAATAAGGTTACCTGCGCCAACGCCACCTGTAGCACCAGCAGTTGCACTGACAGTTGTAGCCTGTCCACTAACCTGTGTCTGGGCTCCTGCTGTACCTGCTGTAGGCTGCTGATAGCCACCTGCATGCTGTTGTACTGTTTGTTCTGTTGCCATTTGAATAAAGATTTAAAATGAATAATCTATTTTTTACATGCTGGGCTTGACGAGGTTTTCTGCTTTGATACCACCTGTAGCATTGGCTAAATTGCTTACCGTCGCTGCTGCCCCATATACTTGGGTCTTGTATCCTGCACTCCCTTTAGTTCGTTCTATTTGGGAATTGCTGACTATTTTTACCACTTGTTCTATCATGCCATATTTGCGATGTCGAAGATATCCATACCTTGCTTGCCACTTCCCTGCTGATTGTTCCTACCATTCAAAGGTGCAAGTCCATCACCGTTCTTATTCTTGCGTAATTTTTCGGTGACCTTTTGATTGCGTCCTGCAACCTCACCTTCTTCTTGTGCATCTGCAACATCTTCGTCATGGTTAATTGCTTTTGTCATGAGGTCAAACATCTCTGGTGAGAATTTACCCATCACACCATCACGCACAATGTTGATAAGGTGGAAGATAATTTCATCTGCCTGCTCATCAGTAAGACCACGCTCCTCTTGGAACTGCTTGAGTGCATCAAGAGATTTTGGTAAGTTCTCGGCATACTCATCATCAAGCTGCTTGCTCTTTGCAATACGCTGTTGCTCCTCTGCCCATACGTCTGCAAGTTCCTGCATCTTATCAGGGTCATCGAGCGTTTCCTTAATGTCAGGACCGAAATTCTTCAACAGACTAAGCACAGGATTGCCACCTTTGCTCATCTCGGTAAGAAACTCTGCACTACGAGGGTCGGAAGCAAACATGTCAGAAAGTGCTTTTTCACGCTCTCTGTAGCCACCGAGTTGTTTTTCGTAATTGTCATAGTCTTCACCTATCTGACCGTATATTTCTTCGTCATCCTCGAATTTCTTGTCGGGGTACTTCTCACGTAATCGACCGAGTTGTCGGTCTCTTTTGCTGATTTCATTATTTTCAGTTGTAGCCATGTCGTTGATACTCGTAGAGTTACTGATTTATTTACCTGCAAATATAATGTGGTAATTATTCCTTTCTCTTTTATCTATTGTGAGATATTTTTAGTATCTTTACAAGCAAATTGACTAAGACTGGTGAAATATTACGGAAGCATACTCGACTTTACCCAAGAACGTAACCAAGAACTTATGCGGGTCTATCAAGAGGAACTATCTAAAGCTGGTTACATCGTTATGCCTAAAATCTTTGAGCAAGTAGCAAACTCGCCATGCTCACGGTTTTGGGTGAGTGAGGAACGTGCGGCTATTGTGATTTCTACTTTGTTAGCTGGCAAAGTAATTCCCAATATGCGAAAAAATAAACGTGAAATGTTTGATGAGATTTTTCGTCGTTTTCTTATTGCACGTGAACAATATCCTGAAAAGTCTATCTATGCGCTCGCTATTATGGTAGTAAACCAACCTGCACCTAAGTTTTACATGACACCTCGTACTGTAGGAGAATTAATCTACCGAATTAAAAATGGTTGGTATGAAAAGCAGTTCAATAGGTATAAGAATTATTCACAAGTCGATAAAGAGGAACTCTAAATTGTGGCAGCAGTCATTGGACCACGATGATAATGTAACCCTCGTTCTTTCCTCTCAACTATCGTTGGCATATCCATTTCATAAAAACAGATATGCATACCTATAGCTCTCGTCATAACCTTATCGTCATGTCTACCAGATATAGCACCGTATGAGCCATTCTGTTTCTTCTCATACACAAGCAATTCATCAAGTGCACGCATATCTCGCTCGGTGTATAAGCGTTCACGAACACACTTGATAAGAGTTGATATAATCATTGGCTTTGTAGCAGGATTGGTGTTAAAGCCATACTTCTTGGGGAGTCCCTGCCGTATCTCGTCCTCGCTCTGTCTGCGTGCATACATATTAGGATATACACTTCCTATCTGATTGAGAATGTACAGTGATTGGTCTCCACCCTCAACATGACGTTCTTTGTCTCTACTGTCCATAGTGTTACTTTCTATAACTAACAAGGAGTTGTTATAGAAACCTGCAATCTGTGCTGACTTCCATGCTAATATATCCATATCACAATGCCCGTACCATTCTGCCACTACAGCAGGGCGACCACCATCCATAAGATTGATACGGTCAAAAACAACTATATCTGACCAGTCGGCTTTTTCCGTTCTACCTCCAACGTCGACCACAGTAAGATAACGGTCTGTTACTTCTACCTCTTCATCTTCTTCTGGCAATGCCCACACCCACAATAAGCCTTGCGCATCTTCATGGAAACGAAGTCCTGTAAGTGCTTCTTCACCCTCAGACTGTTTCCCATAGACATCGCCTATAAAACGAGGAGGACGACATGCAGGCTTGAACTCCTCCACTTGGTACCTGTCGAAAACCATCGAACCAGAGTGTACGAACGCCTCTATATCATCTGATGGATACTCACTTGCCATAACACCGTGGTCGTTCTTGCCAGAGCGTTCTTCTATATACCAGTGTATAGCTTCAAGAGTTGCACCTTTATTCCATAACCACCATAAGTATTTACCACTTTCTTCACGAGGAGACATCACATTGGCGTTTTCTCTGTTGAGATAGAGGTTTTCAGCAAAGGCTTTAAGCTCTACATGAGAATTAAAAGGTAAGGAGTACTGTTCTATGTCAAACCATGCTATAAACAGCGCATCAAATTGTGAGGGGATATGAGGGTCTGATGCAGCTTCATATTCACGATGGAAAAAGTTTCCTGTACCATTTGCTGTACTTTCCATCACAATCATAGTATAAGGTTTATACAAGATACCAGAACAGGCTGAACGCACAATATCTTCAGGCGTCTTACCCTCTGTGGCTTTCCATATACCTACCTCCGAAAGATGCACGAGATTGTAATCACCACCACGGCAGCCATCGGGACGCTCTGCCGTACCAATCTTGATTTTGCAGTTACGCTGTGGTACTCGGTGGATAGAACCACTCTTGCCGACACCTACTATCTTTGCCTCATTGTCAGAATACGCTTCACCCATGTTATGGAGCAGTTCAACAGGGTATTCCTTTATCATGCGATTGAACATATCCATAATATCATCTGATGTTGAGCCTTGGTGAGCAATGATAAGAGAATTCAAGCCAACCTTATGTATGAACTGCAACCATGCAAAATACATCTGTGTTGTTGTCGAACCACCCCACTGTCGAGCCTTTAACAGTATAAGACGGATAGGCATATCTGCTGTTCTCTTGCTCTCAAACTTCTCTAAAAGTTTTCTTTGAGGGCGTGTCAGTCTAAAAAGAACATCATCACCACCTCCTTTAGGTTTGATGTATATAAGTGTGGCTGCCCAGAAAGCAAAGTCGTGCTTATAACGTAATCGGATAAGTTTCTTAGAGACCTTTTGGCGGTCTGTATCGTTGGGGAATACATGTAGAACGTTTGTAAGGAAGTTGTCGATAGAACCATGATGAATGAGTTTCTTCACAAAAGGTATCTTCATCATCGTGTTTGGAAGCCATTGAACTGGCATAACGAAATCGGAGAGACATACTCTTGTACGTTCTCCGATAGAACCCTCACCCGTTACAGGGTTGAACTTAGCATAGATTGCTTCGTTTCTTCGGTCGTTTTCTTTGATGATTTTATTTACCTGTTCCTTATCTGACATACTATCCCTGCAACATCTGCTGTCCTTGCTGTACTGCCTCCATGTTAGCTTCTTGTTGTACTTGTTCTGCAAGTTGTGGCGATAAGTCATCTGGAGTTTGTCCGTTTTCTATCTGCTCCTGTTGTGCCTTGATACTCTGCAATAGCTGGTCTGCAAATGGGAAATCTCCATTTTCAAGCAATTGCTGTACGCTAATAGCACCTGCTGACCACATCTGCATAAGCAAATCATTAGACATAGCACGATAAGCTGGTGTAGCGGTACTCTCTACAATAGAAAGGTCAAACTCAACATCACGTATTTTCTTTGGGTCGTATTCTACAATAGTAGCATTTCTGCCAGCAATGTTAAATACTCTTGGAGTATCGTAGAACTGTTGGATATTCTTAACGTCTTTACTTGCTCCATCTCTTATAAATGACGAGAATGTATCAAGCAAATCAAGAAGTGATGTAGTTGCATTTTGCGCCTGTTGATTATACAAACTTGCTGACATACCTGAATAACCAGGCTTACCTTGTAAAGCCCCATTTACACCTGATATATCCTCAAAGAACTTCAACTGCATATTCAAGAGTTCGGAAATACCAATCTGTGTACAGTTGTTTGCAATCTGCTGAGGTAGTGCCGTACCAGTTTTAGGTTGCTTAATCATGATGACACCATCGAAGCGTGCCCACTCGTTTGCAACATTCTCCATACTCATGCCCTTAGGCAAACACTCTTCTGGGAATAATAGTACACCCTTTGCGCTGGCTCGCATTATCCAGTCGTACATAGTGATAAGGCGGTTAGTATAACGCTGCTGGTCTATTACATTACTAACAAACGAGTGTATCTCTCCGTCGATGAATGGGTATGCCTTAAAGACATAGGGATGGCTCTTGTGTTCGTAGGGGGTTTCCCCCTCATCAAGGATATCTCCAAATGGGGAGAGGAAATAATAATACCAATAGTTATCCATAAACCATTCGTATTTGATGAGTGGCACATCTTCATCAGCCATTCCAAGTTGATGTGCCTGTTCTATACGCTCACGATTTACACTGCCTACAAACTCCTCGAAATCTTCAATATCAATCTTGAATACATCACCGTTGTTCACATCGTGACAACGATAACGAGGTCTGCTTTCCTTTCTCCATATTTCTATTACTCTACATCGTGTTGCATCGTTCGGTACAAGGAAATCATAGTAACTGTTCAATGGGTAACCAAAACTTTCATACGCCATACCGAGCGCACCTTTGTCTCGTGCAGATTCGTATATCTTTCCTAACTGTGCAACATCCGCAGAATTTTTGGCAAAGCGTTCACACAACTGCTCAAAACTAATATCGTGTATTTCACCTAAACAACTAACATCCCAACCTCGGAAATCACGCATGTTGTTATCTATAAAGAAGTTGTTAGGCTGTACATAGTCCGTCCAACAATCAAGTTTGTTTTCACGCCAGCCATACCATTTGCGCTGCACAACAAAACCTGAGATAAGAAACTCCTCCATACAGCGAGCATTTATCTCTGTCATACGGTTTAGTTGCATATTGCATTGTAATACAGTTGACATAGTTTCTCCGTATTTCTGTTCGTCACGGTCTCTGGCTGTACAAGTCGGCTCGCTTGCCTGACTACGATATACGCCAAGCACAGCATTCACCATACGCTTGATGAGGTTGTTTTTAAGAGGTACGTTACCTTGTTTCTTAATATATTCTTCCTCGCTCATGCGCACACCATCTACGCATACATAGTCATCCCACTGTTTGCCGTATGTATACTTTTTGTTGCGCTCACGGTCTCTGCGGAATGTATCCATAGCACTCCAATACTGTTGTGCTTCATACAGAATATTATAAGCACGAGTATGCCCATCCAATATATTGGAACGGAGTACAGTGTCTGTTTCAGATATTGGCATTACCTTACTTGCCCGATGTAATCTTTTCTTTGCCATTTAATTAGATATTGGGATGATGCAAAGATAATTCTTCACATCATCCCTCATTGTTTATCTATTGCTACTTAGAGGTCTTGAGTTCATTGACCATTTCCTGTTGTACCTTAAACATTGCCTTGGTAAGCTGCTCCCTTTCTGTTGGAGACTTTGAGTTTAACCAAGCTTTTGTGATATCATTCATATCACTGTTATAGTCATTCATTATCAGGTAGCGGTCGTATTCAGGAGTATTCTCTAACGCATTCATTTGTTCGTCAGCTTCATCCTCGTCTTGCTCTCTGAGTTTCTTTATTGCACTTAATTTTGCAGCAGTCTCTTTGTATTCTGCTTTCCACTGTTCTAACTCTTCCTTATTAGACTTGCTCGCAGCAGCCTTAAAGTTTTCTCTCACTTTCTTGTACACGGTCTCTTTTCGTTTACCGTCTTTATCTGCTATGGCTGCATCGCTATACATCCACCCTGTGAGTGGTGCACTACGGTGTCGCTTGTACCGTGCAAAGCGTTCTGCAATTTGACTTGGTGTCATCTTACTTGCTTCAACACCACTCGCACTTAACTCGTCAAAGTAAATCTTATCCAATTGACTTTGCGGACAGTTAAGAATACGAGCCATCAGTAATGCACATTCCCTTGAGGTCTGCGCATCATCACCACAATAATCCATGATAGCTACCATAGCATCTGTGATACTTTGTGGGTTTACACCAACAGCAGACTGAGTAAGGAGATTTACACAATCGTTCAAAGCTTCCACATTATCCTTTGGGAATGTCTTTAAAATATCGCTCAAATCACTAACCAGCGGCATATCTTTCGTAACTGTAGCCCAATTCCCTTCACCTTGAAGTGCCATATTACCAGCTTGACTAAGAACATCACCACTCGTTAAACCCTCAAGGCTACCAAACAAGGCATGCGTTAAGGCATCATCTGTCATCTTTTTCTTCTCATCGTCATCATCACCAAGAATAAGATAAGGAAGATAAGCTCCTAAGTTCCATGCAAATTGTAACAAGAAACCAAATACGGCTATTCGTGCAAGGTTATGAAGTGGACCCTTACGAAGTTCTCCATGTGCTGCCTTTTTAGCCTGTTCTTCTGTCAGCCCCTCACGTTGCAATTGCTTAATCATAAATTCTTCTGCTCGCTGACGATAACCTGGTGTGAACAGTTTGACCTCATTTCGGAATGCGTCATACTGTTGACGAGTGTAGGACATTGACGAGTTTCTAAACACCGTGAACAAGACACTTAACCATGAGCGGTCTACCTGCATTGGGCTTAGGAATGCTCCCTCGCTTGATTGCTGTGTAGAGTTATAAAGAATTGTTGCGTCTTGCTTTGCACGCTTATCAGCAGTTGCTTCGTCAAATCCCCAACGCTTATACTTAGCATAACGTGACTGGTACATAGCATGTGCACCCATTGCAACAGTGAGTGCATCAACAAATGCATTAGGAGACATACCTATCATTGAAGCTATCTCTACTATACGACTACGCCATGCCTTCCAGTCCATATCACTCTTCATCAGACGAGGGTCACCTGCCATACGACTCTGCCAACGCTTTTCGAATATCGGAAGATTCTTCATCGACCAATTCCATGCATTAACTGGGTTTACTATATCTTTCGCCAGATGAGCTAAACTCGCATCTGGGAGATAGGCTGGGAAAGACAGGAACTGCTTCAATGCCGTGAAGACACGAAAACTTACCTTTGCAGCCGTAACACCTTTAGCTACGTTGACAGCTGTCTTATCAAGTTCTGCTATTGGTGGACGATACGCACCTACAGCCATCTTACAGACACTACGAAAGTTCTTCCATAATGCAGCACCAGCACCGTATGCACTAGACATGTTCATCACTTGATTTCGGAAACGCTTGTAACTTAACATTGTATTGATATCACGTGTTAGTTCTGCAAAGGCTGCCCAATGCTCCATCTCCTGTAGATGGTCAGCTATTACATTGAAAGCATCAGCACCTGTAACATCTAATGGTTTGTTATTACGTGTTCGTTTGATGATACCATTGGTTGTTGTGCCGGGTAAAACTATACCAGCATTATCGTCCTTTGCAACATCTTCTTCTTTATCAAGAGCATTCTTCAGTATCTTCAATGGGAAATAATTGTCTATTGCTGCCATAGGAGCACCGAACATTCGCTTGTGAACTTCGTTGTATTTATTTCTCTTATTAACAAGATATTCCTCCTGCAACCAGTCGGCAAGTTCTTTGAATTTAGGGTCAAGTATTTCAGTTATATGTTGTACATCTTGTTCTGTTATTCCCATATAACGCAATTTCATCCTACCATCACTCATCTTGTCAACCATATAGATATACAACAAGTTCCCTTGTGTCAGTTCGTGCTGCTTACGTTCTCCGCCATCCCAGAACTCAACAGGGACTTTTCCCATCTTACGCTCTAAAGAAAACAGGTCTGCCCATTTCATTTTCTTTCCATAGACTTCACTGACCTTTGCATCGAGTTCTTTCAAATCGTCACGATAACCTGTATACTCGTTTTCTGTTGCGTCTACCCAGCTACGCATGAATCTATTCCACAAGTAACCCTCACCATTGACATTCTTCTTGCCAAACATCCTAAGCATTTGGTCAAAAGTACCAAGTGGGGCAAGGAGGAAACGAATAGCACTATTGTTCATCAGCTTTTGAACCTTGTTATCTTTATGATGTTCATCAGTGATACGACCTTCCATATCGCTATTGCAGTTATGATGAATATCATTGATACGCTTTTGCTCTGCCTCACGCCACTCTTTTGCACGCTTAGCACTTTCACCAAGCATGCCTCCAAACTCCGCTGCTATTGAAGAATAGGCTTCTGCACGGTCTATTTTATTTTGACGAATAGCTTCTTCGGTTGCATTAACATATTGCTTATAGGCTTCCGTATCAAGCTTGCCTGCATCCTTATCTTCTTTGGCAGTCTTGATACTCTCACGTAATGCTTTCTCCTCTGCTTTGCTCTCGGTGATTTCTTCTACATAGCGTCTTGCTATCTGAGCACCTGCATACTCTATGGCTGCATTATCTGCAATTGTTTGGTCGTCACTTCCCATACGGCTCATAAGGTCAGGAATAAGAGTGTTATCTATTTCCTCTTTAGGGAATGATGTATACTTACGTACTGTCTTAACAAGAATCTGACCTTGTGGGTCAAGGTTACCCTGCACCTCAATCCCTCTATCATTTAATCTTGTACCACGCATTGTGAAAAGTTTACCCAGTATATTTGCACCACTATGTAATTGGTTATCCACCATAATATCCATGAGCTTCTGTACATGTCCGCTGATGTCTTCCTTGCCAACACCATTCCTAACAGCACTAAGTATTCGCTTGGTTTCGTAAACACTCAAATTATCAAGTAAACCTTTATCGAGTAATACCTGTGCAAGGTCGGTCATTGCTTTTGCTGTACTGATGTCGTATGAACGCTGTCGACTCATGGCACTTCGCAACTTTTGCAGATTGCCACCAATAGCTTTCATAGCCTCAACCTTTGCATTGAAATCATCTTTATTAGCTGCACTAATTTCTGCTTTCATGTTGGTGATGGTTTCTTCTAATCCCATATCACCATCACGGAAACGATTTACATCCATCTCATCGTAATGAGCCTTACTGCGCATCAGTGCATCTTCGGCAGCATCCATTATGGTTGGCTTTCCACCATTGCGTAGGTTTTTCCATGACTTGTAGAGGATATAAGCTACATCCTTATCAGTAAGTCTGACACTCTTTGCTATCTTCAAGCCACGCAGGAACTTATCAAGGAACTTCTGTACTTTGGCTTTCACCTTTCCCCAGAATGTGAGTTCCTCTGCGCTCATCTTCTCAAAGCCTTCATAACCTATGCGACCAGCCATGTCTGCCATGTACTCTTCTGTGGCTTCTCTTCGCATCTGCTCACGCTTCTTATTGGCTTCCACCGTTGCCTCTGCACGTGAGAATACTCCCTTATGACTTTCCATGCGGTCAGCTTCTGCATTCTTTTGCTGGGTGAGCTTGTCCACCTCGGCTTCAAATAACTTGCGTTCTGCCTCGTCGATAGCTGCACGAATAGGCTTTGAGGCATGTTCATACACCTCACCGAGGAAATCATCAAATCGCTCCACACCTATAAGTTTTCGTAGTCCATTATGTCCTACAACCTCATGTACAGCTGTATTTGCGACATCAGCAACATCCGCATTATTGGGTAACAGTATGACTACCTCATCATTCTTGGCACTCCACCAACCTTTGGCTCTTTGCTGTCTGCGGCTCGGTAACTCTGCGATTTCCTCTGGGTCGCTCACTACACGAATAGGTGTATTCAACTTTTCAGATAGCATCTTAGCTTGCAATGCTTTTGCCTGTGGTGTAGTGTCTTGTGGGTCAATTTTGCCCTGTAGTGAAGTTTTTTCTTCTCCAATATTTGGATTTACAAAATCTTTCACTATCTTTGCAGCAGAAGAAAGTCTTGAGCTGCTGAGGGCTTCCGCACTGAGTGCGGGGTGGTGCAGATAGCGCAAGGCTTTCTCTTTGTTTATATATGTTGCAAGGGAACGTTCTATCCAGTCCACGACATTGCCACCGTCTTTCCCAAATACAGATGAGACGATATTGAAATCAATATCCTCTTCTCCCTTTCCCAAATCTATTGTTACAAGGAAATTGCCTTTTTGAGTCCCAAGTTCTGTAAGTATAGAACGGTTGCCTACACGCCCAATATTATCAAACACCGCAATAGGATTGGCAACAGCCTTTGGCAAGTCTTGCAACTCCTCAAGCGCAAAGCCATGCTTCTTCATCTTTTTGATAACCTTATTACCATACAGCTTCATAGGCTTATCTTCGACACCTGCCGACAGAAGAATTGATGACGGACTACCAAGATTGAAAATCTTAGTATCTGCATTCTCCTCTGTCAATCCTGCCAGTTCCCTATTGAACTGTTCATTTACTTCTTCGTCGAAATCACGATACCTGGTGTCATCGTTGGCAGCTGGTTTGTCTTCCTCATCTGACAACTTTTTGTACTCCTCATCAAGACGTCTCTTTTCTTTCAATGCCTCATCAAGTTCTGCTTGCTTAGGATATACATTCTCTCCAGGGTTTGCGCCCTTGAGTTGGTTATTCACATCCTCGATATTACGCTCATAAACCTTTTTGTTACTGTAAACCTTTTGCAACAGATTACGGAATGCCACACCTGCTGCAGTATCATCGTCGCTTACTTCAACGGCATACTTAATACCTCCGTAACTTTCCAACTCTGCAACAGGCTTTCCAAACAGACCAGCATCAGTAATAGGAATACTGATATTAGCAGTTTGTTGGAAACCTGACAACTGTACTCTCTTATTCTGTTTCAGCAGTTCATGAATGTAAGCACCAGCCTCTTTCGGCTTCTCAAAGGTCTTGCGAGAACTGTAATCATCCTTAACAGAGACCGTAACCGTTGATGGATATTTGCCTTCTGCATCTGCTGTGAAACCACCACGTTCCAATCCTCGCACATCGCTGGCATTCAAAGATAATAGGCGTTCATAATTCCTCTTCTTTGTTTGTAACTCCTCATATCGAGCGTGTCTGCGCTGCCAATCGCTTTCATAAGCTCTCTTGGCACGACGTAGTTTTTCCACCTTTTTGTCTTGCTTTGACTTCTCAAAGATGACTGGATTACCTGAAAGCATGGCAACAACCTCTGCAGGGTCAAAATTACCCTCTGCATCGCCCTCATCAAATGTACGGTCACCAATGGTTCCACTCTTAAACTGAGCGAATAATTTACCCTTGGTTTCCTGTAACTGATACTTGTACATGTCAAGACTACCCTCGGTAGCATAAAAGTAAACATCTACATTATCATTATTGAAGTCTCGTGCAATTTCGTTACCTTGACGAACTCCACGTCCCTCTCGCTGTTCACGGTCGGCTGGTGTCCAAGGTACATCTACATGGTGCATGGCAACAATGCGCTTCTGCACATTCACACCTGTACCCATATTCTTTGTACCACCAATGAGAATACGCACACTACCATCATTCACCTTGGCAAACAACTCCTTACGTTTCTCATCGGTGTTTGCCTCGTGAATATCGGCAATTTCCTTACGAGGTATACCATAGGCATTTACAAGACGATTGATAATATCGGAATAGGCATCGTATTTCTTTCCCTTGCCAGGTACGCCTGTATCACAGAAGATGAGTTGCGTGCCTTTCTGTTCTGCAAACTGGTCGTATATCTTCTTGACATTTTCACAGACAGCAGGTATCTTTCCTCCCTCTGTCTCCCAACTTTCGTCTATCAAACGAGGATTGATAGCAGCTTTTGCGGAAAGAGTGCTGGCAAGCAGTCCCCACGGAGTATTATCGTTACTGGTGATATTAAAGTAACGGCCATCTTTACCCTTCACCATGTTCACTATCTCACGATTAATTTCCTGCATGAGGTCTGTCTGTGGGACTGTAACAATATGGCTGCGCATCTTCGGCTTAGGTAGCTTGAGGTTCAAGTCGTTACGTACATCGGCAATCTCCGCATACATCTTAGCCAGCTCGGGAATGTTGGTCAGTGAGCGGAAACGGTCTTTCTCTTTCAGTTCACTGGTTACTCCATACTCCAATTCTGCTGTGTGTATAGCAAAGTTACCTGCCCAAGCATCAAAGGTTGTCATACCCAACCGCTCCATTTCAGAAGGGCGCAAGTAATTAAGTAAGTGGTAAATCTCGCTAAGACTATTGCTGATAGTCGTACCAGAAAGGAATATTGTACCTTGGTCGCCTTGGTGCATTTTCTGTAGATAACGCACGCCATTAAGTAAGGCAATAGATTTCTGGCTACCTTTCTTATCACCAAGACCAGCTACACGGTCGTATGTACTTACATAAGGTAGACTCTTGAAATGCTGACATTCATCTACAAAAAGGTAGTCAACACCAAGTCCCTCAAATGTAAACTCTCGGTCTATCTTTCTGTCAAGCAGATTGGTGAGTTTGGTTTCAAGATTGTTCTTTCTCTTCTCCAAGCCCTTTATCTGCTTCTTAGTAAGTTGAGACTTATCCGCTTGCCCATACAAGAACTCAATCGCATTGTCAAGCTGTGCCATCTGTTCATCGATAACACTACGTTCCACTTCCTCCGTATGTGGCAGCATATTGTACTGGTCGTGGCTCAATATCACGCAATCGTAGTCGTTAAGTGCGATTTGGGCCATAAACTTCTTGCGGTTGTTAGCGGCAAAGTCCTTTTCGGTCGGTGCCAGTATGCGTGCTGCTGGGTAAGCTTCTCTAAACTCTTTAGCAATCTGTGCAACGGTAGACTTCAAAGCGATAATCATAGGTTTCTTGGCAATACCCATGCGTCGCATTTCCATGATAGCACTTTGCATTACAAGGGTTTTACCTGCACCCACAATATGGTCAACAATACCACCACGGTTGTTGACAAGCATCCAAACGGCATCTTTCTGATGAGGCCTCAGTTCTTTACCCATAAGTCCAGCAACATTGAGATGAGAGCCATCAAACTTACGCAATACAGTACGATTGAACTTATCATTGTACAATCGCATCAGCATTTCCTCACGCTCTGGGTTCTGACCAATCCAGTCCTCAAAGGCTGTGCGCAAGTCCTGTATCTTGTTGTTCAGTAGTTCGGTCTCCTCCTTATTGAGGACTTTTGTTTCCTTACCACCTTCTTTAACGGTGTCGAATACTGATAAGCTCTTATCTTGTAGAGCTGCGGTAAACACCTCTGATGCACTTCTTCGACTGGTTCGCCATGCATCTGCTTCACCTCCAAGTTCATTCTTATCAACGTTTACAACATACTGGTCAACCTCCGGCAAGTATTCAACTCCACTCTTGTTGTCTTTATATGTATATTTGGGAATACCAAATTGCTCAAACATAAAGTCTGTATATACCTCTGCAGGTATCCATCTTGCACCCATTCGTATGCTAATATCCTCAAATGGTATATCTTTTGGCTGTACCGCTTCAAGTGCATCTACATTACGCTGTAAGGTTGCATCTTCCTTTGCTGCTGCCCGTGCCTGCTCTAATTTGGTTTTAACATCACCACTTAGATAAGCATCTACAGTCTCGTACTCATCTTCAGTAAACGGTGTCTTGAACAGTATATCATCACATTGCTCCGCCCAGTTTTCACCTAACACATCTTTCATGAATGATGGCTTAATTTCTCCATATTCAGCAAGAGAAAGGCTAATTGCATCCTGTGGTGTCTTGGCAGTTGTCATATCAAGTGCAGGCTTGATAGTGTTCTTTGTGAAAATGTCCGATAAACCAATAAACTTACTATCTTTATATTTCTCCAAAGAACGTAGGGTATAGCCGTCAATATCTTCTGTAAGGAAGTCATTAGCCTTATCGTTCAAGCGACCATATTTCTTCACGAAAGCATCATACGTATTCTGCAACTCTGTTCGTGCTTCTTCAAGATGGTTGTTATCCACACCTTGTATCTGCATATCAATAAGTTGCTTCATCGCCTTACGAATAGGCAACATAGCCCCAATGCGTTCTGCTTTACCTTTCAATGATGGTATTTCATTAAAGGTCGTAGTTACATCACCATACTTATTCTTGGTGCTGGTTACGACACCTATCATACCATCTTGTTCTACGATATTCCCGCTACTGATATAGTTACCATCACCCTTATAAGCTTCTGAAACAGCTTGCTTCACCTCTCGTTCGGTCTTATGAGTATCAAATAGTTTACCCTTACGGTCTGCAACTATTTTCTTTTCTACCAAATTACGTATAGACTTGGCTATCTCATCTGTACTCATAGTACTACTAAGACCAAATTCATCGGCTCTGTATTGACCTCCTGCCTTTCCATCACCAATCATCATATCCTTGTTCTTGGTGAAATAACCGTTCACGGTTACATTGTAAGTTTTTCCATCGGTAGGGTTCTTTAGTTGTAACTCACCAGATGAAAGGAAAGGCTTCTCAATATTAGTAGTATAGGTTTCGTTGCCACGAGTTGCAATGCGGTCTGCTTCGTTCTTGTATTTACGTAATAAGATGACATCTGTTACAACAGATGTACCTGCACCCTTAAATGTATTATCAGGTAGACGTACAACTCCTAACACCTCTGCTTTGTCTGCAAGATGTTCTCTAATTATCTGATTACTCTTAGTATCAAGAATAGCATTGCTGGTCATGATGACACACAAACCACCTGGGCGAGTGTTGTCAAGCATCTTCACAGCAAAGTAGTTGTGGATACGGTTTTGCGCAGCCTTGCGTACAGGACTACTATCATGCTTCCATGTCTTGTCTGTAACACTAAGGTCTCCGAATGGGATATTACTCATTACCACATCATAGGCATTGTCTGCTGTGCCAGCCTGCTCATAGCCTGTAACAAGCACATTTGCATCTGGATAAAGGTTTCTTGCAATCTGACCTGTCAGCCAGTCAAGTTCGACACCATGTATCATTGTGCGCTGCTGCACAGCCTTTGACATTGTACCCTCAAAAATACCACTACCCATAGATGGGTCAAGCATATTACCACCCTTGAAACCTGCAAGTTCTACAAAGTCGTTTAAGGTTTTTGCTACAGCTGTAGGGGTATAGTATGATGTTAGGGCTGCACGGTTGATGGCAGATAAAACACCACGCTTCCCGTCTGGGTCGAGCTCGTCTATAATGTCTGCAAGACGTGAAAGCAGTTTATCATTTTCTGTCTGCGTCCCCCATCTTCCATTAGAACTTCTACGCATCATGTCGGTAGAATAGGCTCTGCCTAAGTCTACACCTCCCCATCCACGATAGCGACCAAGTACATCACGCTCATCCGCAGTAGCCTCACGTCCCTCTTTCATTAAGGAACGCAGAAGCTCCAAAGCCTCAACATTCGACCGTAGTCGCTGTTGAGGTGTCATATTATCTACCTCCGAAGAGTCTTCAGGATATAGATAGTTGCGCTTAAATTTTGGTTCAGGCTGTTTGGCTGAGGCTACATTTCCTCCTCGTCCTCCTCGTCTGGCTTCACTGTGTGCCAGCTGCTCACTGCTTCCTGCTGCTGGTCGAGAAGTTCTTTGGCTTTCGTCAGTAGCTCTGGCAATGGCACTTCGTCCATTCGCATCATCTCTATCTCCGATGCGTTGTCCTCGTTCAGGCATCGGTCGTTCTGCTTCACCATCTCCGTGATTTCCTCCCGAAGTGCTTCTGCTGCTCCGCTGTCCGAGTAATTCTTTTCGTTCTCCATCAGCCACTGTGCCTGCCGTGTCTGAAACTCTTGCAGCTTCTCCTCCGTCAGCTGTTCCAGTGCTTCGGGTGTCCAGTACTCCGTCTCGCTCAGTAGATATACTGCCCACCGTCCCATTTTCTCGGCTGCTACTTTCAGCCTGTCGAGTTCTTGCTGTGTCATTGTCTTTGCTGTCTAAATCATTGTTATCAAACAAATCGCCAAACAAATCACCGACTGTCGGCTCTCGCTTCAAAGATACACTTTTTTTCTTTGAATTGTTCTTTTTTGTTGGCTTTTCTTTTTGTGTAGTTGCTTTCTCATCTTCGGTATGCTCGCTCAACCTGGCTTTGCCCTTATCTTGAAGTTCACGAACAAGGCTCTCTACATTTACTTTCTTGGGCTGAGGCGTACCATTGGGAACAACGTCCTCGTTAGTTTTAGGCAATTCTAACTGCTCATTAATAGCTACTCTGTAACCAGCACGTATCAATTTTGGAAGATAGGTATCAAGTGCATGGTATGGGAAACCAACCATATTAACACCATCATTCCTTTTGGTAAGAACAATACCAAGTGTCTTAGACAAGTCTTTTGCATCATCTTGATACGTCTCGTAGAAATCCCCAACACGAAGCAAGATTTTTGTATCAGGGTGCTTCTCTTTTAAAGCATTATATTGGGCAAGCAGCTTGTTATTGGTTGGTTGTCCTATAACAGGCTGAGAAATCTCCTCAGTCAAATCCCTTTGGGGTTCTGTCTTCTGTACCTCATTAGCATTTGCCTTTGTACCATCAGAGAACGTATAGTATTCCGTCTTTCCATCTGAACCATGGAATGCCGCTAATATATGCTTATAAGCACCATGTTTAACAGAATAGACTTGCTCACCACCATGAAACTCTTCCACATCTTCACCATCCTTTAAGATAGAACGAGCACGGTCAATTAGAGCATCTATAATTAAGTCGAGATTCTTCTTGTTTTCCTCTTTACTCAAAGACTTATCTCCTGTCACATACTCCAATAAGGTTTTCACCTTTGGATCTGCATAGTTAGTGAAATGGTCTATGACATATCCAGGCAACTCATTGGCAAGATAATCTCTAATAACCTCTTCTGAATTTCCTGTAGCAGGATTTATGATTTGTTGTATACTCTTGTCCTTGGCAATAGAGTTTAGATGCTCTGCTAAATAGGATTTTATATCAGGATTTGACTTATCACGTACTTCTGTACTGTCTGTTATTCGCCTTATACCATCAAGTAGTTCATTGTATGCTACATCAGAACTTACAAAGTTGTTTCTACCATATCTCTCTTGACCGCTCGCATTAGGCTTTTCAAGACGATACATGATGTCTCCGACTTCGAGATTATCTCCTGGGACAAGGCTACCCTTTGTATCATTAGCCTTTAAGATGATATAGATACTCAAGTCCTTTCCATCTTCCAGTGGTAGATGAATAGTAATTTCACCACCAATAGGTGCAATGTTTGCAACAGCCAACGGTTTATTCTTACGCTTACCATTCTTACCCGGTGCTGTATGAGTTGCCTCATATATATCTACACCAAGGTCGTCGGCTATGCGCTTTGCCAAAGCGGTAGCATCCTTAACGGCTTTCTTCTCTGCATTACGCATATAGCCGTATGCTTCATTGAAGTCTTTCTCTACCTTATCAGCTTCATAGTAGCCAAGAAGTGCCAACTGGTTATTAACCTTTTCAAGTGTAGCATCTACTTTTTCGGTGGCATTCCTTACTTCTGTGTCAGTTGTTGCTCTTTTTGCAACAGTTCTTGCTTTGCTTGCAACAGCTCCTGCTTCTTCTGTAATAGCTGCTGTATTTGCTTCTGTTTGTTTCTCATCTTCTTTTCTTTTTTCGTTACGTTCTTTTTTAACTTCTTGCTCTGTCTGCTTGGAAATCTTGGCTGCTTTCTGTTCGGCAACAACCATTTCAGCTTGCTTCAATACGTCTGGAGTAGGCTTGTCGAAATTTTGTACATCAAACCTTGCTACTTCATCGCTTGGCGTGAACTCTACACTCTCATAGCCTGGCTCCCAACGAATACCTTCATAGAAAGATTTCAACCATGGACGAATTTTATCTCCGATGAGGCTAACCATCTTATTGGCGTAGTCAGAGAACTTAACCATACCATTATCAACGAGTACCTGCGTTACACTAAGACCTGCGGCTTTAATCTTCTTACGCTGCTCCTTGGTAAGTGCGTCATCATCACGGAAGAGAATACCAACATCCCCCTCGTCGTCTGATACGCCCAATAAGCTACGTAAGTCTTTAAGCGCATCGTTGAAATCCTCCTTACTGACATCTCCGTTAAAGTCAAGCCCACTATCTTTAGGATTGTACACCTTCGTATCTACATCTTGGATAGCAGTATCTTCTACGGAAACTGTATTAGCTGGTTTCTTCTCCTGTTCTTTATGAGCAGCTGGTGCTACTGCATTGCGGTAATCCTGCACTGTGAGTGGCTGTTCATCAGCTACTGCAACCTCATCAGACATCATATCGCCTAATTGTTTTGCAGCGTCCTCACTACGCACCATATACCCCTCTTGTTCACGGTCATACCAACCTCTTGGGGTACGCTTGCCCTCTGCCAATGGCTCGCTAATGAAAGTCTTTGCAGCAGCTTTCTCTTCTTTACTCAACTCATGATTGAACTTGACGAGATACATATCACTCGTCTTACCCTTCTTGTTAGTATATTGGGTAGGAGTAATTGTGTATTTCTCGGAACTTTCAGCAGGCTTCATGTCCTCGTGCATAATTTCTTCTGAATTATGCGCATAATTTTCACCTGATTGTGTGTGTTCTGTTTCAAGGGGTTTGACAGTCTTATAATCTGCAAATGGTTTCGTTTTGCGCACAGAACTATCAACCCATTTCTTGAACTCCTCACGGCTTACCTCTGTGACTGTGCCAACTTTCCAACCATCTTCGTATTGGTCACGGTATGCTTGTACAGCTTCTTCCATTGAGTTAAAGCCATACATTACCTTATGTTCGTCGAAATCACCTGTCCGTTGATTGACTTGGTCTACGACATATACATTACCTGCCGTTGGATTATCTGACAAATACACATCAATATGGTCTCCATCTGTACCTTTCGTACCACGGATATAACCATAGTCGTGCTTCATGGTAATACTCCATTCTTTGCCGTTTGCATCCTTACCACTGCGAGTGGTCCCTTTGGGGTTCTCAAGTACAATATCGTAACCATCTACTTTGATATGACCCTTACGATAGTTACCTGCTTCTTTCTGTGCTTCGGTTGGATTAGTTTCCGTCTGTTCACGCTGTGCCTGAATTTCAGTAGGTGTAGACGTTGTGCCAATAGGAGTAGTTTCTACTGGTACTGGTTGAGGCTGTCCACTGCTCGTTTCAACAGACGCAGCTTGTTCAACTGTATCGTTTCCTCCACTTTGTTCGGTAGCTGCTGCTTCGGCAGCTCTCCGCTTACGCTCTGCGATGGCAGCATCGACAAGGGCTTGTTGTTCTTTTGGTGTTGCATTGATAAAATGTTTGTTTATATCTGTAAGAATTTCCTCTTTATTTCTGAGGTCGCCACTAAAGATATCCAACTGTCCGTTGGCAGCCGTTTCACCCTCAGCATTATAAGTTGCAAGAACCTTTCGCAGGTCGCTCGGCTTTGTGCTGTTGAGAATGTCAGCAAGCAACAGAGTGGTTGCATCCGTTACACGCTTATCTCCAAGTTCGTCGTCAAACAATCCTTGCTGGCGACCGAATGGCGATACAGGCATACCCTCCTTGTAAGTGTCGGGGTCTGCCTGCTTGGCTCTTGCTACAAGGTCTACAGCATTTGAGAGTTCCTCGCTAAGGTCGTAACCATTTGCAAGAGTACGGTTGTGTGCAATCTCACTGAGAGCCATCACAATAGACTGCTTAATTCCTGGCTGTGCAATAATCTCTCGTACTGCATCAGGGTTACTCTGGAACACCTTACCAATGAGGGTGTTTTCCAATAACTCACGCCCTGCAGCACTAAGAGCATCACCTGTACGTAGTTCTGGCAGCTGCTTATCGTTAACAACACCAGCCTTGACAAGTTCCATGATAGCTCCGTTAGCGTCTTTCTCATTTGCATAGAAATCTGACAGACGGTCATACTGTGCGAGTGAACGTACAATATTACCGAATGTGTTGTCAGGAACTACTTTGCCGAGTTTTACCGCAGCTTCTGGCTTACTCTGTGACTTCATTTCCTGTGCATTGAAGCGTGCGAATGTAGCAGCATCGTATGGTAATACTTCATCAGGAACGAAATGTACACGAGGGTGCTGCATACTTTGAACCTGCTCTGCTGTAAGTCCGTATTTCTGTGGGAACTCACGCAGATAGTCAATATATGCACCGTCTGTTCCTTGCTGTGCGGCAAGCTCACCAGCTATATTGCGTCCGTTACCACTTAGCGTAATACCATTATTATCGACAACAGTAACAGACTGCAACGCTCTATTATCGTAGTTATCAGCTATGCTACGTGAAATCTTACGTGCATCTTCATCACGCTCGTAATCTCTATCGTTCACACTCTGTCCATTTTCATCGATAGGGAATCCCTCTGTTGGTTTGTATGCGTTGTTTACATCATGACTTGCTGTAGCTGCACCAGCTTCTGTAAGCACATAATGACCACGTAGCTTACTACCATCAGGTAGAGTTATAATATCAGCATTTCCTACAACCTTAGGAGCAGCGTCCCACTTCTCCTTTATCTTCGGATTAACGGCATGTGCACCGATAGCCTCTTGTTCGGCTTTCTTCTCAGCCTCAACACGCTTCTGTTCTGCAAGTTCTGCCACAGCCTTTTCACGTGCAATGCGGTCAGCCTCTGCACGCTCTGCATTGATACGATTGAGTTCTGCCTGCTTGCGTGCTTTATTCACGTTGGAAATCTGCAACCACTTATCAAGTCGTGCTTCTGCATCTGCCTGTATCTGCCTTGCAGCTGCCTTATCAGCTTTGAACTTTGCCATATCTGCACTTGGCTTTACCTTGCTGACAGCTTTCTTCGCATTGTCAACATCCTTGGTAAGCTGTGCCACCATGCTTTCTACATATTCCTGTGCGTCGTCAGCATCTTCCATGTACTCTACAACACCATCCCATGCGGTTTCAGGGTCAGTTTGCTCAAGCAAAGGTTCTGCATTCTCGCCCTTAGGAATACGCTGTAGTGCGGTTTCAGGTTGTTGTGGTAAATCATCCTCAATAGTTTCATTACTTGGCTGTAAATCCTCATTGTGTTGTGGTAAATTTACCTCACCTTCATTCTGTACATCAAGGTTCATTTCCTCAACGTCATCATCTTGCTGTACAGTTTGTGGCTGCTCATTTTCTTCCTGTTCGGGTATTTCTTCTGATTCTGAAACTTCTGTTTCAGCCTCATTACCTAATATAGCCTGTTGCTCTGCACTGATAGCCTCGTCTACAGCTTTCAACTCCATACTTGGGTCTACAGGCTCATCTACTTTATAGATTTGCTCAGGAGAAATGAATTTCAATTCACCAGTTTCAGCATCACATACAACGACACTCTCCGATGAATGATGAATATCTACCGTAGAACCATCGGGGAACATAGTTACATTTCCACTGACGATATAAACCTGCTTGTCATCAACTTTCAATGTTGCAGGGTGTATCATACCACTCTGCTTGTTGGTGCGTTGAGCAATCTTGTGCTCGGCTTCTGCACGTTTATTCTCGCTGTTTTCATTGGCAGCCTCTGTAAGTCCATCCATCGCAGCCTTGGAGTTGACGAAGTATGCTACAGCGTCCTGTTGCTCTGGTGTAAGCGACTGGTCATTCATCACTTCCCAAGGGTCTTCTTCAAGCTGGGCTATACGCATTTCTGCATCATCAGCAAACACTCGTTCGATTTCATCGTATGCCTCACGATAACGAAGTACGATAGCATCAGTATCGGAATTATCACCCTCTGTGTCTGCAACATTAAAGGCTTCTTTACCCTCATCGTATGCTTGCTGACGCTCTTCTATACGCTGCTTGTATTCTGTATCAGCTTGCACATCTGCAGGCTGTCCGTCTTCTGTCTTCTCCTGCTCTGGGAATAAAGACTTAATATAGGTATCAACAAGTTCTTTCTCCTCTTCTGTGCGGTCTTTCGGCATCTTACGAAGAGTTGCGTCTACATCAAGCCCTGTTTCCTTTTTGAGTTTTGCACGAATTGCTTCTGGACGGTTAGCATCTGCAATATCACGATTACGCTCTATAGCTACATCAATAGCCTTTGCTTGGTCTATGATTTCTTGAGGCATATCCTCCTGTCCACTCTTCACCTTTCGGTAATTCTGTAAGACAGTCTCCATGTCAGCATCAGGTGCAACTTCTTTGATAGCTGTCTCAACAACAAGCATATTTGAAGCTGTTTCCTTATATTTCTCACCGACATCCACAGAGTTAAGTTCTGACTGACGCATAATTTTATCAATCTCACCTTGTGCCGCTTTCTCATTGGTAAATAGACGAGAGGTCACAACGTCTCCTTGTGCACTCATACTCTTTACTACGATGTCTCCATCCTCTGTCTTATCTGTAGTGTATCCCGTAATGGTTGACATAGGTAACATGCGACCTGTAAGGATATAGTATGCCTTAGCACGAGTAGCTTCGCTCACCCCCTTATCATTCATCAATCGCTTCATGGCTTCGTAGCCGTCGAATGTGTCGGGGGTAAGATTTTCGTAATCATCTACAACCTCTTTGCTGACCTCATGACTCTTAGGGTTGGTATACTTCTGTTTCTGTGCATTACGAAATAGCATAAACAAGTCCATATAACCATTGTTACGTAACTCGTAAAACTCTTCACTCGTAAATCCTGCATCAGAAGGTGACGCTTCCATCTGTTTATTCAGACGTTCCTTAAAGCTGAAACCATATCTCTTACCATCTGTGCGTAATGCGTCTAACACACGTGGCGCACTCTTAATGGCATGGCTTGCCTTGAAACCAAGCATCATTGCCATGCTGTCTGTCCAAACATCGAATGCGTCACCTTGACCGCTAATCCATTCTGGGATAGAGAACACTGTACCCTCTGCAAGGGTACTGACAGCAGTCTCACCTACACGTAATGCAACCTTACCAACTGTGCTTGTCGTTGCTTTTACTGCTTTGTCTGCGAAGTTACCAATGATAGGCGACAATGTACCAGTTGCTGCACCGAGTAACAATCCATGTCCTGTTGATTTCAATATCTCACCAACAGAGAAACCCTCGGATTTTCCTGTTTCAGGGTTTACAACACCCCCTGTTGCAACTTGCTCCTCAATTCCTTTCAGCGTATTGAATGTAGCAAAGTTAGCTGCACCACCTGCAACTCCCTGCACTACACGTCCAGCAAGCGTCCCTGCTGCATATCTACTTGCAACATCTGTGGCAACCTTACCAACTGCTTTCTCTGTGGCTTTTTCAGCAACCTTACCTAACATTGCTTTGCCTGCAAGTCCAAGGGCTTTCTTACCTACAAAACCGCCAACACCTCCAGAAACGTATGTAATAGGGTCGAGTGCCATGTTAGCCACTGTACCTATAATATTCATTGCCTTATGCTGACCACCGAATTGCGCCATTGCGTCACGCTCAGCAACCTCAAGACCATGTGAGCCTGTCCTTGATGAAGCAGCAAACTCTGCAGCTGCTTTACTTGAGATAAGCGGTTGGTCTGCTACTTTACGCAGTAAGAACTCTAAATTAGACTTCGGTAGACGTTCCTGCACAGCATGACTATATACATTATTGTATATCTGCCCCATCAGTGCATCCTTAGCAGCTGCAACAGCACTCTTACCTTTAGCCTCCTTTGGGTGCTTAGAAAAATATGCTGTGTATTCTCTCAATCTATCGTTGCGATAGTCCTTTGGCAATCTGCTGTATATTGTATTAGCCATCTTGTCAAAGTCAAATGCCTTGTGACGCTTTTCTTGATAAGATAGCTCGTCGTTGAAATTCCTATCATGCCCTGCAAGTGGTGCACCTGCAGAGTTGGAGGCTTCTGCAAGTGTAGAAAGACTGAAACCTGATGAGGCTTTACTTCGTAGCTCTTCCTGTGCTTGCTTGTCTATACCTTCAGCTTCTTTCCATACACTATCCAGTACATCACGGATAGGATGCTCCTTATCCAATTGACGCTGCTTAGCAACATCTTCTGGGTTATCTGGGTTCAATCCGTTGTCTGACATTCGAGAAAGAAAACCTTGCTGCACACGGAACTCATGACTTGCCAAGTCCGCTGTAGCTTTATGAGTAGTCTGCTCACCCTGTGGGGTAAGATATGTTTGCTCCATCTTACCAGTCTTTGGGTTGTACTCAACATTTCCTTTCTTTGTCTGACCATACACACCCTGCGCCTTCTGATATTTGCCTATGTTCTTAATCTTTTGCATGGCACGCTGCGTGTTAGCCTTTGTCTGTACTGTCAAGCCTTGTGCCCATCCAATTGCAGCCGCTTTTTGTGCTGCCGTCATAGGCTTGCCCTGAGGTTTCTGAACCTGTTGTGGTCTTACAGGCTGCGCTGGTGCGGGTTTTGTAGGTGGTACCGTATGCTGTGGAGTGGCAGTAGTAGTCGACGTAGTAGGCTTCTGTGGTGCTGGTTTTGCAGGCTCACTACCAATAGCCATTGAAGTCGTACTATTTACAGGAGTAAAAAGTGACTTATAGAAGCTGTCATAACTATCTGGTACATCATAATTGTTCTTTTTCAGAGACTCATGTAGGGCACGTCGACTTTGAGCACCAGCTTGCCCTGATTCTGTTAATGTGCGTTCAAAACTTTCATAGTTATCAGGCACATCATAGTTGTTACTTTTTAATGACGTATATAGTTTGCGTAAAGGCTTATCTTGCATTTCCATATAGATAGTATGTTATATTATTGTTACTTCCACTTCACTCCTGTACTCTTTTTCTGTGGTGGCTTTTGTGAATACCCACCACCACTTGAAGTCTTTGTAGAGACTCGACTCGATGTACGGCCACGCACCTTTGACGTTGTCGTTGTCTTTTCGGTCTTATTTTCCTCCTTAAATGTTCCATGCTGCTTAGCGTAAGCATCTGCAGCATCTTTCGTTCGAAACTTATGTTCTCTTCCTTTAGAGTCATACGCAGAGAACTCGCTGACGTTACTACGGTCACTTGCTCTTGCAGCTGCATAATGAGCGGCTGCTCCTGCACGCTGGTTAGCAGTTCTTGCGCCACTTTCAACTACCTGTGCACCCCTCAAATTAGCTGTAGCGTTGTTAACAGCCTGCTTTGTCCGCTCTGTAGTCCCTCGCTCTTGCTCTGTTTTGAGTTTTGCTTTTTGTATTGCATCTGCATTATCAGCCTCAACCTTTTTTGTTTTAGCAACACTATCAGCTGCGTCCGCTTTAGCAGTCTGTTCACGCTTTTTATCTGGCTGCAGGTCTGCAAGCCATTTATGCTCCTCTTGCTCTCTATCAGCTTTTTCTCGTGCAAGCCTAAGCCTTTCAGCCTGCGCCTCCATTTCTCTAACTGTCTTGGCTCTGTCATTCTCAAGGTCGCCAATTCTCAATGAGTAATTGAGGTACTTATCCCTGTTCGCCTCTCGCTCAGCTTTCAGTTTTTCCTGCCGTGCATCCACTTTCGCCAATTGAGTATCATCGGGGTTATACATGTTAGGAGCGTACTGTGAAGTAAAGTAGAGATTAGACAGTGCTCTTATGCCATCACCTACAGCAGCTATAACACGCTTCGATTTCTCTCTCTTCTCCCTTTTCTTGCGTTCCTCCTCTGTTTCGTTTGCACTGGCATAGTCTGCCTGTGCTTTCTTCAAGATGTCTATCTGATTATCGTAACCAATGAGGTCCGCCTTATGATTATCTGGAGTTGTTGATGATACAGTTGGTGATACAGTTGAGGCTGGTGTAGTAGATGCGGTATTATCTTGCGCATTGGTAGGTGCTTCCGTTTCTTGCTTAACCGTAGTCTGCTCGCTCGGCTGACTGCCTGGAGCCCCTTGCAATGACCTGTCTATAGCTGGAGGTATTTTACCTTGAGGAGCTGTAGCAGGCTTTACTTCGTCATATCCTATTTTCGTCATAACTTTTCGTATATCTTACATTGAGCTTCCTATACTGGATGCCGCAGATGCTACACCCTGTGCAGCTTGACTGATTGCGTCTGCTTTCTTCTGTTCTAAGGCATTCAGTTGGTTCTGAATATTAGTGTCGTTTTGCTGATAGGTTTGCTCAATCTGGTCTTTACGTGCATCAGCATTAACAGCTATCTGACTTGTAGCGTCTGCTAAAGCCTGCGAGTTCGCAGCTTTAGTTGCAGCTACGCTTTCCTCTGTACCACCCATCACGGCAGCTGCTCCCTGTGCAGCTCTGTTGCGGTTTCGAAAAGCCTCCTCTGTTTTTGTGAGGATACGCTGTGCGTCTGCACGCTGTGTTGCATCCTCATTATATCGTTGGTCATACCAATCCTGATTCTTCTTTCTCTGTGCTTCGAGGTTAGCTTTCATCTTCTTGATAGCTTTTGAAGCGCTGATGCCGCCAAAGATAGAGGCAGCTGCCCCTACGCCTGCTCCGATAATACTTCCTAACATATCTGAAAAGTTTATGTTACAATACTTATAATTTGCGTGCTAAGTTATTATACTATATTTGCACTCATATTTTAAGTATTGTCGCACATGAAAGGAAAGAAGACAGGAGGGCGTGTGAAAGGCACGCCAAATAAAGATAATCCACTAAAAGGCTTCATAAGAGCTCACTCCGAGAAGTATTTCACGGAGCCTGTTGAGAATGGTCTGACGCAGTTTGAACTCGACCAGATGAGTTTAACTGCTGATGACCGTGTGAGTGCTGAACTCCGACTGCTTGAATTTCATCAAGCGAAACTCAAAGCTGTCGATGCAAATATCAACACGCATAATGTATCGCTCACCATTGAAGATAAATTGCGTGAACTTTGCGAGGAAGAAGAAGATGGTGAATAACGTCTAATTCTTCTACTTGTAGAAGTGCTATAATTTAATTTTCGCTTAGGGTTTCATAGTTAATTTAAGGTTAGAAGATTGTTTGAGGCGTTCTGTACGTGAGTATGGGACGCTTTTTTTGTGTACCAAAGTTCAACCAAACGTGAACCAAACGTGAACCAAACGTGAACCAAACGTGAACCAAACGCCAACCAAAAGGGTAGCAAAATCTTCCATTTTTCATAGCCTGTATGTTAAATTCATTAACATTTAACCAAAAAGCAACCAAACGTGAACCAAACGTGAACCAAACGTGAACCAAACGCCAACCAAACGCCAACCAAACGTGAACCAAACGTGA
>PPYE01356856.1_pt1 | contig 66171 bp, 59 predicted proteins | sample 1559881 | NCBI WGS metagenome assembly PPYE01 (sample SAMN08240022, study PRJNA423297) | Human gut metagenome, whole genome shotgun sequencing project. | reverse complement strand
CACGGTTATCAAAGGTTGAAAGAAAGGAGAAGTATATTGTAGATGACCAGTTAGATGGGTCAGTTACAATATACCAGGTGAATAGATAAATGTTTAGTTTATTTAGAATTGATGACAGGCTTGTCCATGGACAAACGATGATAAAATTACTTCCGAATTATCCTTGTGACGGCATTATTATTATTAATGATGAAATTGCAGAGAATGCTCAAATGAAATCCATTTACCAAAGTGTTCTTCCAGGGAATGTAAAACTACATGTTTTTAAATTTGAGAATGCAGTTAAAAAGTTAAATGAAGCAATGGTTTCAAAAAAAAGGTATTACTTAATTAATAAAGGTGTAATGGACTATGAAAAACTGTTGGAATTAGGTTTTAAAGTAACGGAGCCAATCACGGTGAGTTGTTGTAACAGAAAAGAAGGCTCAGTTGCAGTTAATAATGGATTTTATTTACTACCTGAAGAAATTGATACATATAATCGGCTAGATGCTCAGGGATATCAGTTTGAGATAATGACAATGATGTCCAAATGGCCTGTGGATTGGAAAAGTTTTAAAAACAAAAAATAGAGAAAGAGAGGAAATATAAATGTTTGTTTTACAGTGTCTGATTATTTCGTTGTTATGTGCTATTAGTGGAAATGCGTTTCCTTTGTTTGGAAGATATTCATACCCTATGCTTGGAACGTCTTTTGGGTGGTATACATTAGGTAGACCATTAGTTGGTGGAGCAATTTGTGGCATTATTTTAGGAGATGTGGAAGCAGGAGTTAAACTGGGTATAGCTATTCAATTAGTATATTTAGCTGTTGTGACCCCAGGTGGTGCTGTAGGTATGGATGTGTCTTTTATGGCGTATCCTGTGATTGCTATTGGGATTTTAGGGCATTTGGATGCAGGTACAACTATTTCTATTGCTTCTGCGGTTGGCGTGTTAGGTAGCTTGACTTTTAACGTTACAAATATTATTGCTAGTTTGACAGCAGATAAAATTACTGGAGCTTTGAAGGATCATAATTATAAAAAATTTACGTTTGGTTTTTGGACATATAAGCAATTATTTTATATGGTAATTCGTTTTGTTCCAGCTTTCATTGCTGTTTATTTTGGTGCTCAATATATTGATGCGTTCATGAAAGTTTTACCAGACTTTGTTCTGACTGGTATGTCAGCACTTGGAGGAGTATTGCCAGCGGTAGGAATTGCAGCGTTGCTAACAACAACAGTTCATAATAAATTTTTCATTTTATATTTTTTGGTTGGATTTACTTTAGTTGTATTTATGAATATTAACATTATCGGCTTAACTTTTGTCGCTGGAGGAATCGCATATTTATTTTATGTTGCAGGAGAAAAAAAGGAAACGCCATTGCTTAGCACAAATAATGTAATTGAAGAAGATGAGGAGGTATTGTAATGAATAACGTTAAAACAACCGAACGCTTAACAAGAAAAGAGCGTAGTTTAATTTGGAGAAGATTCTATAATAGTTATGGTGTTGCAGGTGGTTATGATGTATTATCCGCACCAAATTTTGTATGGGGATTGGAGCCACTTTTTGAAAAGTACTATGATAATGATAAAAAATGTGAAGAATTATTGAAACATTATGAATTCTTTAATACAGAGAATATTTTTGGTTCTCTTATTTATGGAATTGTTACTGCTATGGAAGAACAAAAGGCATTAGGAAATAATATTGATGATGAAATGATACGATCAACTAAATTATCTTTAATGGGACCTATGGCCGGAATTGGCGATGCCTTGAATCCAGGATTGATTATTCCATTGTTGCTTTCAATTGCAATTACTTTGTCAAATGGTGGTTCTTTATTAGGAGTTGTATTTTATGCTGTTGCTTATAATGCAGTTGTTATTACTATTTCAAAATTATTGTTTGAGAATGGATATCGTTTAGGGATGGATGCAATCAGCACATTGATTGGTGAAAAAGCGACTCGTATCAAAGATTCTTTGATGCTGTTAGGTACGGTTATTATGGGAGGTATTTCAGCTAATTATATTTCTATTAATCTTGGAGTGAGTGTTCCTAGTGGAAATGATTTAGTTTCATTGCAGAGTATTTTAGATGGAATTTTCCCAAAATTGTTGCCACTTTTATTAGTGCTTGGTTGTTGGCAACTTATGTCTCGTAAAAATATCTCGGTAGTAAAAATGATTTTTATTTTGATGATTGGTGTGTTTGTGTTGGCTCTTTGTGGTATTTTGGGGTAGTTCAATATGAAGATTTTGTTATTATCTCATGGCTTATTTGCTCAAGAACTGTTGAATACTTGTAGGATGATTGATCCAGAAGTAGAAGATGTGTGTGCTTTATGCTTAACAGATGGGGGAATAGAGTCTTTTTCTGAGAAGTTGAATTTATATTTGAAAAAAAACGAAAATGAAAGCATTTTATTTTTCTGTGATCTTAAACATGGGAGTCCATATAATCAACTCTTGATTAATATGATTGAAGTTAAGGTAAATAAATATAAGATTATTACAGGAATGAATCTTCCAATGGTGTTACAAGCTATTATTAAGATGCATGCATCTAAAGACCTTGATGATGTTGTAAAAATATCAAGTGAAGCTGGTGTTGAGGGGATAACGGTATATGAACCAAAATAATAAAGTTGCAATAATTGGAGCAGGGCGACTAGGAAAAGGCTTTTTGGGAGCATCTTTTATTCCTTCTAACTATGAGGTTACTTTTTTCGATGTTAATCAGCGAGTAATAGACAAATTGAATAAAGGCTATTTCAATGTAGATATTCATTATACAACACATACTTGTACAAAGACTTATAAGGATTATTACACATGTTGTTTAAAAGAAGATAATAATGCCGTAATGCTTTTATCAAAACATGATATATTTGCTATATCGATTTATCCGGAAGATTTTAAAAATTTGTATAGGGTTCTTGTGGAAGCATTGAGCATAAGAATAAAAAAAGGTTTTAAGACAAGCGTGTTAGTATTTACCAACGCATTGGATTATGCTTCTGTTGTTGAACAAAACATTTTGTTGAGATTAAATTCTGAATTGAAAAAGGAATTTTCAAATTATGTTGAGGTAAAAGAAACGATTATCATTCGTTCAACTTTTGCAGAAGATAATGCCAATACTGAGCTTCAGACTTTAGCTGTTCAGAATTCTTTTGTAGAACGGCTAAATTTTAATGATATATCGGATGTTTCTGGTATTGAGGAAACGGATAATATAAATATCCTAAAGCAGCTGAAATTGTATACATTGAACGGACCTCATGCCGCTATGGCATATAGTGGGTATTATAGAGGCTATGCAACTATTAATGAAGCGGAAACGGATAGCTTTTGCAGTGATATTGCGAAAGGTGTTTCAATTCTGGCAAGTCAAATTGCAACTTTAAAATACAATTTACCGGAAACTGAAATTGCAAAAATAAGCTTACCAAAGACAGAAGTGTCTCCAATTACTGACAGTATTAGCCGAGTGGCATTTGATCCTGTTAGAAAGTTAGGAAGATTAGATAGACTTGTGTATCCTGCTTTAGTAGGTGTTCAGCACAATCTGGATATTCGTGCAAATGCAAAGGCAATTGCATTAGGGTTTTTATACGATGATGCTAATGATCCACATTCAAAAATGATGCAAGATGAAATAAAAAAACATGGTATTGAAAAGGCTATTATAAAATTCTGTGGGTTAGAACTAGCAGAGAGTCAGATTTTAAAGTTAATTTTACAGTATTATAATGAATTTAAAAAGGAGAAAAAATGACAGTAGAAAAAAAATTATATACTATAGAGCCAATCTTGGAAGAAAGAATATGGGGTGGTCAGGAATTAATTAAAATGTTTAATCTAAAAACTAATCTTAAAAACGTAGCAGAAATGTATACAGTTATAGCAATGCCTGGACATTTGGATTGTCATGTTACAGAAGCAAATTTACCATTATCTGTTTTTTTTGAAGAGAATAAAGAACTATTTGGCTGCCAAAAAGAATATCTTCCTGTAAGAATGGTTGTTGGAAATCAAATCAAGGATCTGTCTGTGCAAGTTCATCCAGATGATGAATATGGTATGGCTCATTCCCATATGCGAGGCAAACCTGAAAGTGAATGGCTTTTGGGTGATGGCGAAGGGACAATGATATTAGGTCACCATGCAAAAACGAAAGAAGAATTTATCAAATTAGCTGAAAACAAGGAATGGGATAAATTGTTTAGGAAGATAAAAGTTAAGGGGGGAGATTTTATTCATATTCCACAGGGAACACTGCATGCTTCACAAGGAGAAGGGTGTTGTGTGGCTTTTTCTACCAATGGTGATGTGACTTACAGATTATATGATTATGATCGTAAGGATTCTTCAGGAAAACTTAGAGAACTTCATGTACAAAATGTGTATGATGTTGTAGAGGTTCCTGATGAAAACAAAAATCCGATTCAAGTATCTTCACACTTTGAAAACGGGTTACAAGTTACAGAATTTTTTGATGAGCCAGGCTTATATACATGTGGAAATATAAAATCGGATACAAGCGGTTTTTTTGAAAGAAAAGAATTCTATTTCTTAATGTGTATTGAAGGAGAGGGAAAAATCTCTGGTAGAAAGATAAAGGCAGGGCAAACATTTTTTGTGCCATGCAATTATGGACCGGTAGAAATCTCAGGAGCGATGACTATTGCATATATTAGCTATAAAGATGATAAAAAATAATATATTTGTAAGCGTGTAATAGAAGACATATTAAAATGTAGCCCTTCTTGTGTGATAATAGGAGCACAAGAAGGGTTGTTTCTTTATGGCGTGTATTCCAAAAGAAGAATGGATGCGAATAATTAACAAACAGGAATCCAGTGAGTTGAGTATATCTCAATACTGTAGTTTAAAATTATAGAGCGGGGTACAAATGATTTTTATCTAAGAAAAGATAAAACTCAATATTTAGATATTCATATTAATTTAGATACATTGGTTGAAAATAAAGGAAGAGTTTATTTTAAACCGTATGTAGTTAATAGATATTCATATAATGATGAAATAAAAACTACATATGAATATTATATGAACTGTGAGTAAAAAAAAGCTATGACGAAAATAATTTCGTTATAGCTTTTTTTACAGTGATTAGTTAATTGCTTGATTTTTCTTTTTTGGGAATGAAACTAGGAATAAAGATAATTACAAGTAAAATTGCAAGTAAACCATAAATTCCCATTCTTCCGAATGTGTTTCCAAGGAATCCTAAAACTATTCCGATTATAGCAAAGTCACAATCTCCAAAAGTTGATCCTGAGAAACCTAGAGAACTCATCATAGGTAACATAAGTGCAGGAAGAAGAGTAAGTAAAACTCCGTTAACAAAACTACTGATAATAGTTCCTCTTAAACCACCTGTCTTATTAGCTAGGACACCAACACCGGCTCCTACAAAGAATACTCCATCGCCTAACAAGATGACAGGTAAACCTAATGCAGGGCATAAGAACATCATGACAAGAGATCCAATAGTAGAGGCGATAAAACCAATTAATACTGCATTTGGAGCATATGGGTAGATAACAGGAACGTCAAATGCAGGAATAGCATCTGGAACAATTTTTTCAGAAATTCCTTTAAATGCAGGAACAATTTCTCCAAGCATCATTCTTACTCCGTATAAAACAATGATAAATCCTGCACCAAATGTTAAGCCTTGAATAACAGCAAACATAATAACGTTGTCACCACCAGATAATTCGGTTGTTACAGCTGGATCAGCAAAGATATATGTAATCACAAAGATAATTGTCATTACTATTGAAAGTGTTAATGTAGATTCTCTGAAGAAATTCCATTTATCTGATACTTTAACATCTTCTGTTGATTTTTCTTTATTTCCTACAAGTTTTGATATCCATGCGCAGAACATATAATTAAATCCATTGTAATGGCCCATTGCGATATCGTTGCTGCCTGTTACTTTTCGCATATAAGGTTGAGTTATTGCTGGAGAGATAATCATAATAATTCCATTTAATAAAGAACCTATAATTACTAATTCAGCTCCTTCAAAGCCTAAAGTTGCTAATACAACAGCGATTAATCCTGACATAAATAGAACCATGTGTCCAGTTAGGAAAATGTATTTAAGTTTACTTAATCTTGCTAAAAGAATATTGATTAAGAAACCTAAGCCCATGATTAGTGCCATTTCAGTTCCAAACATGGATTGAGCAGCACCAATTACAGCTTCGTTGGTTGGCATAACGCCTTGCATATGGAAAGCATTTTCAAAAGCTGGAATAAAATATTCAACTAAAGTGTCTGAAATAATGCCTCCACCGCTTGATAAAATGATAAAACCTAAAATAGTTTTGAATGTTCCGCTAAGAATATCTGAAATAGGCTTTCTTAAAGCGATTAATCCAATCATTGTTATTAAACCAATAATGATGGATGGTTGATTAAAGAAACTGTAAATAAAATTCATCATAATATCTTCTCCTCGTATTATTCTTTAAATGATGTTTCTAGTGCAGAAGTAACATTGACAAATGCTTCTGCTTGTTGTGTAGTAGGTAAGTCTAAGTCGATAGCCATTCTTCCTGCCAACACTTGGAAGAAGACTACAAATTGAATATATGTAAGATATTCTTTTAAGCTAAAATCGAATGCAATATTATCTGCTTTGCTTTGTACTGTTTCGTCTTCTGGATTTCCTAACATATATAGATGTGTAAAATTTTCTTTGCTCATCAGTTGATAAGTTAACGACATACGATCATGTTCAACTCCATTTATTGGGTTAACAAAGAAAATAACATCTTCTGGTTTTGATGACATATTTGGACCATGTAAATATTGTTCCAAGTCATAGCCAATTGCATCTTTTTGTGTACTCTCTGTAACCTTTAATTGAGCTTCTACAGAAGTAGCATAATTGATTCCGTAAGAAATGATACGAATCATTCTTGCTTGATGAATAATAGTTTGATGTGCATCATACCAATACATACATTGATTGACTAGACATTCATGTTTATTGACAATGTTTTCTAGTTCGCACATATATTCATCATAGCTTTCCTTTGATAATTTTCCTAATTGATAAGCTGTAGAAATGATGCATAGTGCATATAAAAATAAGGTAGCACTGTGGCCTTTTGTATCAACATAGGCATTTTCATCTCCAGTTAATTTATTGATAAATACATCGCATTCTCTAGCTAAAACATTACCATCGTATTCTCCTGATCCAAGAACAAAAATTCCGCGTTTTCTAGCTTCTCTTGCAGCTAAAACTGGTCCTTTTGTACATCCGGTTGCTGCTGGGCAAACTAATAAAGTATTTTCAGGGGCAATATTTTCATTAAAACCTTCATAATGATTGAAGATAGTTGCTACATCATGACTAGTATCTATACCAAGAAATTTAACAAATAAATATTTAATAGCAATGGTAGCATAACTTGTAGAGCCGTGTCCTAATAAATAAATTCTTCGAATATCACGATCTCTAAAAATAGGTACAAATTTATTAAGAATTTCTTCTTTATTGTCTAGAATCATTCTAAAATATTTAGATTCACTATAGATATTTTGTATCATTACGTCATTTTGTACTTTATTATTTTCATTCATAAACTGTCTCCTTATTTTTGATGATATTAATCCCAACCATATTTTTCTTTGTAATCCAAAAGAGATTCTTTGATTTTTACTTTATCTAAAACTGTATCAATAAGATAAACAGGAACAACAGCATCTTTTAAAGATTGTCCTAAATCTTTTGTACCAAAAATCATATTGGCAGGGATGCTTTTAAAAGAAGCAACGTCAACGTTTTCGACAGTAGCTTTTAAATCTAAAGATCTCAAAATATCATCAACATTAATTTTTAAAATAAGACTAGAGCCGTTGCCCATGCCACAAACAGTTAAAATTTTCATTGTTCTTCCTCCTTGATAAGTTTAATAATTTCATCAGAACTACTGGTTTTGATTTTATCTAATGTTTCCTTATTGGAAATTATTCTAGTTAATGTAGTTAATGCTTTTAGATGGCTTTTATTATCCGTATTTGCCATTACAAGAATGATTTGAACAGGACGACCTTCAAAATCAACTGGATTTTTTAAAGTCATTAATGACATTCCTAATCGATTTACACCTTCTTCACTAGATGCGTGTGCCAAAGCAAAACCATCTGTTAAAACGATGTAAGGTCCAAATTTGTGCACATTCTTTATCATGTTTTGGATATATACGGGTTCAATTGAGTCATCTTTTAATAATGGCTGTGCTGCGAGTTCAATAGCTTTCTCCCAGTTTTCTGCACTTTCAATATGCTGGATTTTATCTTCAGTTAATAATTCATGTAGCATCGGCTCATATCCTTTCACATCAAATTCTTTTTTAAGAATGTTATTTAGCTCCAAATATAATTGGTTTTCATCGGAAATCTTTGCATGCTTTTTGACCACTTGCATTATTTCTTCAATTCTATTCTTTAAAGCATCTTGTAATTCCATTTTTTTCTTTAATATTTCAATATCCACGTTTGATAAAATTGGATTCACTTTAATTAGATTATTAATTGAAGGAATATCAATTGTTGAAATTACATGATCACAAATTTTAGATATTGTATCAGCTTCATGTATAGAAAATGTTCCAATGATTTCAGTATTTGGAAAATGATTGACAAATTGAAGTAATAAATGTTGAGAAATAGCTTTTCCTTGAGGACAAACAAATGCAATTTTCTTTGTTGAGTTTTTTTCATATAAATAACTACCAATATACATTACGATATATCCTATTTCCTCATCAGACATGGTTGAAAAAGGATACATGTCAATAATTCGAATAGTCGCTTTTATGTTTTGAAATAAATAAAAGTATTTTACTTTAATGTTTAATATTTCAGAATTATATGCAGGAAATTTGAAAACAATTCTTAAGTAAGAGACTTTTAGATGTGCAATAAGGTCATTAAAGACTTTTTCATTTTTGTCAATTCGTAGAGACATTCTCATGTTTAATTGCTTAAATAATTCGTTTACAAATGAATAAGTGATTTTATTGACTTTTTCTGATTCTATACTTAATATGCTGAGTAAATATTGCGTAAAGTATTCTTTTTCATCCTCGTTATTTGAAATAATTAATTCTAGGAATCTCTCAGGTATGTTTGCACGGTTGTACTTTACTTTAAGTTCTTTTGACTTAATAAAATGTCCTTGATTAATTCTTGCTTTTATAAAACGAATAAACTTACTAAGATAAAACAAATTATAATCCGATAAACAATAGTCATATTCTTGATTTATACGTATAACTTCAGAATCAATAGATTCCTTTTTAAAAGGGATAGATCCTAGTAATTCTAAATAAAGATTACGTATAGCAAACTCATCACCGTCGAAATGATATTGTTTAGAATAATACATTGAAATTCCAATAGAAGATAATGTCTTTTTTATATCTTTGACATCATTTACGATGGTTGATTTGCTAACATCCATTTTTTGCACTAAATCATCCAATGTTAAATCTGGATGTTCCATCAGATCATAAAGAATTAGTGCCTTTCTATGGCTTGCCTTAAAATATGGCTTTAAAAATGAGTCCTCGATTTTTGCAATTGCATCAACTTCTTCCCATTTTAAAATCATGTTTTGCTTGTTTGTGTAAATTGTCCCATAAGGAGCTATATTGTAGTTAATTTCTCTTACGTCATAAAATAAAGTCCTCCTAGATATCCCATATAGATCTAGAATCATAGATATCTCAGCCGCCTGATTATTCATCAGAATGTGAAAAATTTCAATTTGTCTTTGTTTCATATTAATACCTCAAGGTACTCATTGTTGTAGAGTAGTTGTCAACTGACCATATAATGGATTAGTAGTTAAAAAATAGCAATAGTAAGTTCTTGCACTATATTTTTTGAATTTGTTTAGAAATTCGTGAATATTCCATGATGGCAAAGCCACCCAATCCATGAAAATAGAGCCACCGAATCCATTTGGACAGAGCCATGCAATCCATTGCTCAGAGCCACTAAATCCACGAAGAGAGCCACTTCAGCTTAATGAAATGACTCTCATTTTTATTATCTGATTTTTGAATAATCCTCTCGAAGAGATCTGCCCTTTAAAAGAATTGTATAAGATGAGTTTCTAATACGATTTAGAATGGCATCAGCGAGTGGCCCATCGCCTAATTTGTCTAGCCAGCCTTCAGGAGCCCATTGACTGCAGTAAATTGTTGATTTTTTATCAGTTCTTGATTGTATCACTTCAAATAGATCATTCCGTTCGCATTCACTGATGGTTGTTAATAAGAATTCATCTAGAATCAATAAATCAACTTTTGAGAAATGGAAAGATGATTTCTCCTAAAGAAATTAATGATCCTATGTTTGCAGAAGAGATGATGGGACAAACAATTGGATTTATTTTAAGTGATGGAGAAGTGGTTGCACCTGCTACCGGAAGACTGGAAGTACTATTTCCTACTGGACACGCCTTTGCATTAAGAATGAACGATGGAACTAGACTTTTGATTCATATTGGAATCGATACAGTTAATTTAAAAGGTAAAGGTTTCAAAGTATTAAAAAAGCAAGGAGATAGAGTTAAGGCTGGAGAAGTAGTTGTAAAGGTTGATTTAGATACAGTGAAACAAGCCGGTTATGATACAACAACTATGCTAATTGTTACAGAGCCTATTTATGATGGAGAAAAAATAAATTTTATTGGTTTTGGAGATGTGAAAAAATCACAAATTATAATTAATTAGAAAATTATTTAGAGAGTAACATTACAAAAATAATGCTATTCTTTTTTTTTGACAAAATAAAAGGACCGGAATGGGCCCGGTCCAGAAATGGGAATGTTGAGAAAGTTAATTGAAAGGGTTAGAGTCTTAACTTAATCAACACACTCATAGTATAACATGCTTTTATAGGAAAAGAAAGCACATTGTTATCGAATGTATACTTGAAATAATTAGTTTAAATTTACTATGTAAGTACTTACAAATTGTGGTATTATACCTTCAGGAAGAGTAGGTAAAAAAATGAAAGATCAAAATTGTGCTTATTGCATGGAAGGCGAGCTAGTAGCTGCTTTCGGAATTAAAATTTGTGAACTAGAAAGTTCAAAAGTGTATTTATTTAAGGAACAGTCTCATCCGGGTCGTGTGATTGTGGCTCATAAGAAGCATGTGAGTGAAATTACAGAGTTGACGGCCCAGGAAAGAGCTGCTTATATGGAGGATATCAATAAAGTAGCTTGTGCTATGCATGAAATCTTCAATCCAGATAAAGTTAACTATGGTGCTTATGGGGATACGGGTCATCATCTTCATTTCCATTTAGTTCCTAAATATAAGGATGGATATGAATGGGGCGGTGTATTCGCTATGAATCCTGGTGAAAAAACATTGTCGGATGAAGAATATCAGGACATGGTTGAAAAATATCGTGCTGTATTATGTAAATAAAGGAGCGTGTGCTCCTTTTTCTATTGTTCACTATGATTTTTTCTAAATTGAATAGGTGAAATGCCCGTTGCTTTTTTGAAGGCTTGGGCAAAATAGGATTGGCTTGTAAAACCTATGATGATGGATATTTCTGAAATTTGAAGATTGGTTGTAGACAACAAAAGTTTAGCTTCATCTAAACGTTTTTGAATCATGTAGTTAATGGGAGAGATTCCCTTATATTGTTTAAAGGCATGTACAATATGATATTTATTTAAGAAAGTGAGTTCACTTAATGTGTCTAGTGTGATATCTTCTTTAAAGTGAGCATCAATATATTTTTCGATATAGACACAGTCTTTGTTGGCTTTATTAACGGGTGAAGATTTTAAACTAATGTTAGCCCTACGCATCAGGTTGATTAGTAATACTTCTAATAGGTTTTGGCATAACGATTGATATTCAGCATCTCTTGCCTTAACTTCCATTAAAATGGTTTTTAGATAGAATAGTACTTCGTGTTTGTATTCATAATAGTTGGCAATGCTGCAACCCTGTTCTTCGTCTTCTTCTTTTGAAAAGAAGGTGACGCCTTCAATTCCCATAACAATGTATTCGAAGTTGACATTTTCAATACCACGCTCGGTATGGGATACCAATGGATTGACAATAACGAGATCGTCTTCTTTTACGGGATAGTTTTTGTTGTCTAAACTTAAAAGTCCATGGCCTTTTGTCACATAGAATATTTCTGTATATAAATGGGTATGTAGGGTGGAATTCCATTCGTGATCGAACTTGGATTCGGTTATATATAGTAATTTGGGTCGGGCTTTATTGAAGTCGACTTGATCGATTTGAAAGCGTTGTGTACTCATAAAAACACCTCTTTTTGTATTATTATATATTGTTTTCTTTTGTTTATCAATTTTGTTGCCAAATTTACTAAATCGCAATATATCTAAAATATAGAGCTATATTTTTATGATAAAGCGCTTTCAAATAAGCTATACTAGGCTTGTCAAAAGAGGTTCATACGAATTTATGAGGAGGTAAAGTATGAAAAAAGTTATAACTGCTGGGTTATCATTTGCGATGGCAGCATCTATGTTAGCAGGATGTTCTAGCAAACCAGCTGAAAATTCTGATTCTGGAGATAAGCGAGTATTAAAATTTGATTCTTTCTCTGGTGGTAATGGTGAAGAAGTATTCACAAAATTGGCTAAGGCTTTTGAAAAGGCAAATCCGGATGTAGATGTTCAATTGCGTTTTGAAAAAGAATTGCCAGATGTATTGAATAAAGAAAATGCGAAGGGTGAATATTCTGATGTTGTTTACTATAACTTAGGTCAGCCTTCTGGATATACTGAAACTCAATTAAATACTCATGAAGTATTGGATATTTCAGATGTAGTTGAAGAAGTTGGTATGGATGAAAACTACGCAAATAGTAGTATCGTACAATATTATGGTGATGGAAAATCTTATTTGATGCCACTTAAGACAACTCCAGCTGGATTCTTCTATAATACTGAATTGGTTGGAGAAGGAAAGAAATATGAACTTCCAACAACTTGGGAAGAATTCTGGGCTTTAGGTGATCAAGCTAAGAAAGATGGTATCGCATTATTTACTTATCCAACAAATGGTTATTTTGACAACACATTAAATGCATTGTTGAAAGAAACTGGTGGAGAAGAATTATTATCTAACGTATTAAATTATGACAAGGATGCTTGGAATACAGATGGTGCTAAACAAACTATCGATATTTTAACTAAATTAGTAAGTCCGGATTATTTATATTCTGATACAGTCTCAAATGCGAATGCGAAAGATGGTTTCACAATGAACCAGCAGGCTGTCATTGATGGAAAAGCATTATTCATGCCTAATGGTGACTGGGTAGTTAATGAAATGGCAGATACAACGCCCGAAGATTATCACTGGGGATTACTTCCATTGCCTGCATTAGAAAAAGATGGTGAACGTTTCGTTGGTTCTATGACTGAACAAGTATGGATTCCTGCTCAAGCTAAAAACGTAGATGATGCGAAAGCATTCTTGAAGTTTATCTATTCTGATGAAGGTGTTAAAATCATGGCTGAAGGTGGAAACATTGTTCCAACTACACATATGTCAGACACTATTGCGGCTATGGAAGATGGATATACAAAAGAATTCTTCTCAGTATATGACACTGCTTCTGCTGCATTAGGTGCATTTGCTCCTTACAACACAGATAACTTACCAGACTTTGACCGTGCTGCAACCGTATTTGGTTCAATTGACTCTTTGGCTACTGGTGAATTAACTGCAAAAGATTACCAAAGCAAATTAGCAGATGCTTGGGTTAAATTATCTAAAAACAAAGCTGTAACTGAATAAATAAACTTAAAGCGATGAGCAAATTGTTGCTCGTCGCTTTTTAAAAGATGGGAGGAAAAACTCATGAATAAAAAGAAAGCACAAAATCGTTTCGTATTTGCGTGTCTTGCACCAGCCGTTATTCTAGTCTTCATTTTTATGGTGATTCCAACGATTGATGTATTTAAGACAGCATTCTTTAAAAAGAGCAATTTCGTAAGTGATGCCACTTTTGCCGGGTTCTTCAACTTTAAGGTTCTTTTTAACGACATGCGTTTTATTGAGGCTATGCAAAATACAATCTTGTATGTTGTATTGATTACGATCATCACTTTGGTGTTGGCCGTATTGTTTGCGACATTATTAACTCGTGAAGAGTTTGTTGGAAAAAACTTCTTCCGTGTTATTTTCTACATTCCAAATATTTTGAGTATTGTTGTTATTGCAGGTATTTTCTCAGCTATTTATCAACCTACGAATGGTATTTTAAATACATTCTTCGGTATGATTGGACTTTCGTCTTTACAACAACAATGGATGGGAAATCCGGCTGTTATTAACTATTCTATTATTGGTGCCCTTGTATGGCAGGCCATTGGTTATTATATGGTTATGTATATGTCGAGTATGTCGAGTATTCCAGAAAACCTATATGAGGCTGCAAGTCTTGAGGGGGCTAGTAAAGTCAGACAGTTCTTTATGATTACTTTACCTTTGATTTGGGATAACATTCGTACAACTTTAACTTTCTTCGTAATTTCTACAATCAACTTATCATTTATGTTCGTTCAATTGACAAGTGAGGGAAATCTAGGAAGTGAAGTGGCATTGAACTATATGTACAACAATGCGTTCGCTGGTAAATACGGATTTGGTATGGCCGTCGGAGTATGTATCTTCGTATTCTCATTTGCCTTATCCGCCATCATAAATAAGGTCACTGAACGTGATATATTACAGTATTAGGAGGATGAGATATGAAGAAACGTAATTTTCCTTTATACAAGATCTTTGTTTATGTGGCACTGATCACATTAGCTATTTCGATTATTGTACCCATCGTTTGGGTATTCCTTGCATCTTTAAAATCGCAATTGGAATTGGTGAGTGGAAATCCATTTGATCTTCCCAAACAAATATTGTGGTCAAACTTTGCGGATGCCTTTGTGAAGGCAAGAATGGGTGATTATTTATTAAATACAATCATTGTAACAGCACTATCATTAGTCATTTTATTGGTGGTTGCTCTTCCTGCATCGTATGTTTTGGCACGATTTGATTTTGCGGGAAAGAAATTCTTTAATGGACTTTTCATGGCTGGACTTTTCGTAAATGTGAACTATATTGTTTTGCCAATTTTCTTAATGTTATTTAATGCGGACATTAAGCTTGGATTTGACTTTTTCTTAAATAGTAAGTTCTGGCTTTCTGTCGTGTATGCCGCAACGGCCTTACCTTTCACAATCTATTTGTTGACGGGTTATTTTAAAACGTTGCCTAAGGCGTATGAAGAGGCTGCTCGTATTGATGGTTGTGGCTACTTTAAGACCATGACAAAGATTATGATTCCCATGGCAAGACCAAGTATTATTACGGTTATCCTATTTCAATTCTTGGCTTTCTGGAATGAATATATTATCGCATTTACTTTTATGGATAAAGAAAATGCTACGTTGGCCGTTGGTGTTAAATATTTAATGGCCGATGCAAAGTCACAGGCAAACTTTGGTGTCATGTATGCTGGGTTGGTAATTGTTATGATTCCAACGTTAGTTCTTTATATTTGTGTTCAAAAGAAGATTACACAGGGCATGAGTATTGGTGGAATGAAAGAGTAAGGTGTCTAATATGAGAGATGAAAATAAAGTAATGAACATAATTATGATCGTTTTATTCTTTGTGTTCTTAGGTATGATCATTTGGGCACAGAAGACGGTAAGTGTTCGTAATCTAATGATTGAAATCGTTGGATTGACAGGCTTACTAACATTATTGTTTCTATACAATCGAAAACATAAATAGGAGGAAGAAGTATGGCAGAATTATCATTGCAGCATGTTGATAAAATATATGACAACAATGTTCAGGCTGTATTTGACTTTAATTTAGAAGTTAAAGATAAAGAGTTTATTGTGTTTGTAGGACCAAGTGGATGTGGTAAATCTACAACACTTCGTATGATTGCTGGTTTGGAAGAGATTAGTGCCGGTGATTTCTACATTGATGGAAAAAGAATGAATGATGTGGAACCAAAAGATCGTGATATTGCGATGGTATTCCAGTCTTATGCGTTATACCCTCATATGAGTGTATATGAGAATATGGCATTTGGCTTGAAATTACGTAAGTATAGTAAGGAAGAAATTGATAAGCGCGTGCATGAAGCTGCTCGTATTTTAGAGATTGAGCCTTATTTGGATCGTAAGCCAAAAGCTTTATCAGGTGGTCAAAGACAGCGTGTTGCCTTGGGTCGTGCTATCGTTCGTAATGCGAAGGTATTCTTAATGGATGAGCCACTATCAAACTTGGATGCGAAATTGCGTGTACAAATGCGTTCGGAAATCATTCAGCTTCATGAACGTATTGGAGCTACTACCATTTATGTAACACACGATCAAACGGAAGCCATGACTATGGCTGATCGTATTGTTGTGATGAAGGGTGGATATATCCAGCAGATTGGTACGCCAAAAGAAATATATAATAATCCGGCAAATTTATTCGTAGCTGGATTCTTGGGTGCGCCTGCAACGAACTTTGTGAAGGGTACGTATACAAATGGTTTCTTCCAAGTGGGGGATATGAAGATTGAAATTCCTTTGATGTATAGAGAAAAACTTTCTAGTTACCAAGGAAAAGAAATTATCATGGGTATTCGTCCAGAAGATTTACATGGTGAGGGAATTGTAGCTGATACATATCCGAGTGCTAACTTTGATTTTGAAATTGAAGTGGCCGAACTATTGGGCCATGAATATATTTTGCATGGTGCTTTAAATGGACAAAAAATGTGTGCCAAAGTAAATTCTCGTTTGGAACCAGAAGCACATTCAACAATTAAATTAACAATGGACTTATCAAAAATACATTTCTTTGATATAGAAACTGAAAATAGAATTGACTAGTTTAGGAGAAAATAAAATGATTGAAACAGGCAGAGTAACTGTACCGACAGATGTTGATGTAATTGATGCAACAATTGAGATTATTAATCGATGGAAAGCCGATGCCATCCGTGACTGTGACGGAACGGATATGCCAGAAGAATTGCGTAAGATGGATATTAAGCAATATGCGACTTACTATACGACAAGAAAAGATAATGCGTGGGCAAAGGCAAATCCAGATGAAATCCAACAGATGTATTTGATGAGTGATTTTGTGACGGCAAAGTCAACCGAATTAAGGATTCAAATCATGCAGCATTTCTATAAGGATCAATTAAAGCCAAACACAAAAGACAATCACAGATGGTGGGAAGTTATTGATCGTACAACGGATGATGTCATCACAAATTGGGATTATGATGAAGAAACGGGTGAAGTGATTATTCATGATACAATTCCGTATCATGCGTATACAGTAAGCTTCTTGGCATTTGTGATTTGGGATCCCGTACATATGTATAATGCTCTAACGAATGATTGGCAGGGTGAAGAACACCAAATGACTTTTGATGTTCGACAGCCTAAAACACAAAAGTATGTATTGGATAAATTTAGAAAATTCTGTGAAGAAAGAGATGATGTAGATGTTGTTCGTTTTACAACGTTCTTCCACCAATTCACGCTTCAATTTGATGAATTTGCACGCGAAAAATTTGTAGACTGGTTTGGATATAGTGCTTCTGTATCTCCATATATTTTGGAACAGTTTGAAAAAGAAGTGGGCTATCCATTTAGAGCGGAATATATTATCAACAAAGGATTTAATAACTCAACTTTCTGTGTTCCAACTAAGGAATATCGTGATTTCATGGATTTCCAACAGCGCGAAGTAAGTAAATTAGCGAAGAAATTTGTAGATATTTGTCATGAATATGGAAAAGAAGCCATGATGTTCTTAGGGGATCACTGGATTGGTACAGAGCCATTTGGAAAATATTTTGAATCCATTGGATTGGATGCGATTGTAGGATCAGTTGGTTCTGGTACAACACTTCGTTTAATTTCAGATATTAAGGGTGTTAAGTATACAGAAGGAAGATTCTTACCATACTTCTTCCCAGATGTTTTCCATGAAAATGGAGATCCATTAAAAGAAGCTAAGGTGAACTGGGTAACAGCTCGTAGAGCTATTTTACGTAGTCCAGTCGATCGTATTGGTTATGGTGGATATTTAAAATTGGCATTGGATTTCCCTGAATTCATTGATTATATTGAAAAGGTATGTGACGAATTCCGTACGCTATATTCTCATGTGAACCAACAAGTTCCATTAAACTTATTAAAAGTGGGTGTAATTAATAGTTGGGGAGAACTTCGTCGTTGGGGAACACACTTGGTTCACCATGCCATTTGGTACAAACAAATCTATTCATATACAGGTGTAATGGAGGCGTTGAGTGGTTTCCCATTTGATGTTCATTTCATTAGTTTTGATGATATACGAAAAGATCCAACCATCTTAGATGATATGGACGTTGTGATGAATATTGGTTCTGCATACACAAGCTTTAGTGGTGGAGCCGAATTTGATGAACCAGTGATTACAGCTCTTCGTCGCTATGTCGACCAGGGCGGTGGATTTATCGGTGTAGGTGAGCCAACAGCTATCAACCGCAACGGTAAATTCTTCACTTTATACGATGTATTGGGTGTGGATAAAGAATTAGGTTTCACAATGCATACAGACAAATACAATTGGCAAGTACATCCAAACCACTTTATTACAGAACAATTAGAACATGAAGATTGGGGAGAATGTGTAAATGATGTATATGCTCTTCCTGAAACCGAAATCTTGGCTGAAAAAGATCTACATGTCAATTTAGCTGTAAATGAATATGGAAAAGGTCGCGGCGTGTATATGAATGGTCTTCCATTTAGTTTTGAAAACGTAAGACTATTGTATCGTGCAATCTTCTTTGCAGCACACAAAGAAGAAGAAATGAAACGCTGGTATTCCGACAACTACAATGTGGATATCAACGTATATCCTTCTACAAACAGTTTCTGTGTTGTCAATAATACATATGAACCACAGACAACTACCGTGTATAAGGGTGATGGAACAAGTTTCGAAGTTGAATTGGATGCTTGTGAAATCAAATGGTTTGAAATTTAAGAATCAGTCAATCAAAATCAGAACGAGCCAGCTGGTTTTGAATAGCTTTGGAGCAGAATATCTGCTCCATTTTCTTATTTATGACTTGCATCATATAATTTTTGAATGGCATTTGGAAGCTTGTCTGGAAGCATAGCTTGAATGTATTCTTCTGTACCATCCTCCATAGCTTTTGAGTAGTACCAACACTTAAATTCTAATAAAGATAGTGTTTCTTGAAGACTTTTAATTTCAGCTTCTACAGCCTCTTTTCGAGCCTCAAACAACTCTTTTCTCTTTTCAAAACTTGCACTTCCTTCAGAAACCAAAGCAAAGAATTGATTGATTTCCTTAATGCCAAGACCAGATTTCTTTAAACACTCAATGAGATGTAAAGCTTCAATTTCATGATTACTGAAATAGCGGATATTGCCTTTGCGAACTAAATGAGGGAAAAATCCTTCTTTATCATAATATCGAAGGGTAGAGATGGGTAAATCAAACATTTCAGATACTTGTCCAATTGTATACATAATGATTCCTTTCTTGACCTAAAGTCAGCTTTAGGCATTATACTAATGCCACAAGGTAATTGTGTCAACAAGTTTTAGATTTCAAAGAAAAGCCATTTATTGTATTGGTTGTTGTGTATTAAAGATGTAGAAATTATCATGTATGCAAGTGAATATGCATTTCGAGATATCTACATGATACAAGGGCTGCAGAAGATGAGAAAAGCGTATATGCTTGGTAAAATCTTATAATGTTCCGATAAAATGATTAACAATAGTCAAAAACAGTTTGAAATAAATATCACGAGAAGCAGATGTTTTAAATACAATAAAACAACAGGATAAAAAATAGGGAACTTATTAAGTGTTGTGTGTGATAAAAGTTCCCTGTTTGTATTTATTGTTTAGGGAACTATTGATATAATATATAGCGAAAAAGTTCCCTAAATTTTAATTTTAGATTTTGCGTGATGCTTCGGAAATATCAATAAAAGAATTATGAATATTGAATAAGCATGATTGGAATTATATGTTGGAACTTTTAGATGCCTTATGGTACAATGCAAACGAGCGATAGCTCTTGAATGGCGAGGAGCTAAATTCAATTTAAACTAAAATGCAGGGTGAGAAACCCGACCGAGGATGACTTAGAACTCATCCTCATTTTTTTGTATATTAAGATTTTGGTTTCGGGACAGGAAAATATTATATGTGAAAAAGTGATGAAATATCATAAAAGATGAATTGCAGGGCACGACAAAAAGGTTATTGTCATAGTAGCCTGCATTTTGTATTTATCTTTGTGAGTACCCATCTGATAACCCTTAGACATTTTTCATGCTGTCTAGCTATAGCATATTTACCTGATTTACTAGCTGTTTATTAACATTCTTAATGCTAATTTATTAGATGAGGATGCCATATGGGTACTCACAATTAAAAAAAAATATCTTCAAATTTAAAATTACAAAATCAGAAAAAAGAAATGTTAGAAAATGAATCATGATCTAAAAAATCTTATACCGGATAAGAAAAAGACTGTAGACAATTAATGTCTACAGTTGTAGCAAGCAACGTCTTTGATTGATCAAAGATAAGTGTTTAGGGAATATTCCTAAGACTCTGATTAAATCAAGAAACAATATGCTTCATGTAGCCTTTATTGAGATTGAGAATACTTCTTCAAATTGGTAAAATATATATAGTAGATTTAAAGTATAACTTAGAGAGGAGAATCAGCTATGGAAGATATTCTTTTATACCATGGTAGTGGAGAGATTGTTGAATTTCCAGAAATACGTAAAACAAAATATACAAAAGATTTTTCCTGGGGATTCTATTGCACCATAAATTATGAGCAAGCCTATAAATGGGCAAATAAAAGAAGTCAAAATGGGTTTGTTAATGTTTATAAATATACCGAAAACAAAGACTTAAAAATTAAAAAGTTTGAAACAATGAGTGATGAATGGTTGGATTTCATTACAGATTGTAGGTCAGGAAAAGTTCATAGCTATGATATTGTCGAAGGCCCAATGGCTGATGATACCATTTGGAACTATGTGAATGATTATATCAACGGTGATATTCCAAGGTCTGTTTTTTGGGAACTAGCAAAGTTCAAACATCCAACCCATCAAATTAGTTTTCATTCTATTCAAGCTCTTGAATGTCTAAAATTCGAAAGGAGTGAAGCAATTCATGAAATTCAATAAAGATGATCTATTTTATTTTTGTTCTATGGTTGAGTTTGTAGCACGTATCACAAAAAATCACAGAAACTATATCATTTCTAAAATGAGTGATGAACAAATCTTACACGAATTGGATGTTGCTAGTGTAAATCATTGTCTTTCATTTGAACAAGTTTGTGATGAGTGGATTGATACGTATCATATAGAAAATGGTAAGTATGATTCTGTAGCCGATTGTAAATACAAGGTACCCTCTTATACCGCAATTGGTAAAGTTTACCAAAGATTGATTTTGGATACATTAACATCAGAAAATCAGTTAGTACAACATATTCGCAAAATATTTAATTCTTTCATCATTGATGAAATTACTTGGTTTAATTCAAATGTTTATTACAGTAATCCAGATTATCTAAGATGTTCCTATTTAGAAGGAAAACTATTGAATTAATATGTATAAGCATACTGCATTGGGGCTTTACATTTACATTGAATTGGATCTCTATTAAAAGAATCAATCAAATGAGTGCGGTATCTGAATTTATTGTGCAATCTAAGAACACTTGTGACTTTAGTTGTGAGATGAACTAGATGTGCAGATGTTAGATAAATAATTTGAAAATAAATCATAAATATAGTGCTTTAAATATATATTATATATATGGTATAACGCAAACGAACGATAGCTCTTGAATGGCGAGAAGCTAAATTCAATTTAAACAAAAATGCAGGGTGAGGAGCCCGAACCGAGGATGACTTAGAACTCATCCTCTTTTTCATTTCATCGATTTACTGAAAATATATAATTAACAATTGATTTGTTTTTTTTATAATCGTATAATTTTAAACAGTTTTTAGGAGTTGAAGAAATGGAAGAACGAAGAGATAAACGTAATATTGTTTATTTTATAATCAGTTATATCATTAATAATTTGGCAAGTGGAGTTTTGTACGATACGTTTGTGAATTATCTGCAAGAAGCACAAACTTCTATCGCAACATCCTTTTGGGCCTTTTATGGATATGCCACATTCATAAGTGCAGCTTTATTGTTGTTCGTGCCAAAGATTGGCTATAAAAAGCTATTACTTTTTTGTTCACTTTCAACGGCCTGTGCCTTTTTTGGCGCCGTCTGTATGGATTTTACTTGGGCTTTATATATCGCAACCCTATTGGCATTAACGGGTGTGCAGCTGCACTTTACCATGTTAAGTCCTTTTATTGCTTGTTATACAGAAGCATTTAAAGATCAAGAAATACATTGGTATACAAGAACTTACTATATGGGGTATATTGGATATTTCTTGGCAACGTATCTTGGTGGAGCCTTTGTGGTAAAGGCGTTTAGTTGTGTGGCCAACATTTCATATGCGCAAGCCCAAGAGGCAACGCGCTATATGACGCATCTTTCATCTGGTTTACACCAATCTTATATGGATGCGAATCGAATGGTTCTATTCGTGGTGGGGTGTATTGCATTAATTTCCTTGATTCCTGTATTATGTATATCGGAAAAGAAATCGGATTATCAAATGGAACTTACTCCAAGGCTTTCTTTAAAGGAAAAAATCAATGGTGCAAGACAACTTTTATTAAATCGATATTCCCGGGCTTATTTATTGTATTGGGCTTTGATTTCTTTTGCGATGGGCCTATTTACATCGTACTATACTGTATATCTAAATCGAAATTTACATATTGATAAGGCAACCAGTTCTTTAATGGTATCCATTTCCTATGTTGCGATTGTCTTATTTATGTTTTTTACGCCGAAGTGTACAAAAAAATTTGGTAAAGTGGGAACAATCTTTTTAACGGTCATGGCCTCCATTCCTTTTATGTTGATGATTGGAAATGGAAATTATTTTGGTAAATATGTTGTACCTGTTGTTAGTGCATCACTATTTATACGTGCGGGCCTTGCGAATTTATCAAGTCCTGTGGATAGTGCTCTATCGATGGATGTGATTCCTAAAGATTTGCGGCCTGTTTATACCTCCGTAGTGAATTTTACGGCAGGTATTGTGAGTATATTGAGTGGTCATTTTACAGGAAAGATTTTATTTGTCCACCAATCTGGGTATCAGCAGGCTTATTTTTTAGCCGCTATATTATATGCGATTGCAGGTATTGTTCTTTATCATGTACTTCATACCTTTAATCATAAAGAAAATGAAATAGTTTTAAGTAAGGGAGAAAAAAGATGAACAAATTATTTAAAAAACTAGGTTTTGGCGATAAGACGGCAAAGAATTTCTGGGCCATTATTATCGTCGCATTTGGAGGGGCGATTATTTATGGCTTGCCATATTTTCGCTTTGATTACTATGATGCATATTTAGCTACGTATCATTTGACGAATACACAAATGGGTGTGTTTGGAAGTATTTTAGGAATTTTTGGTATGATTTCCTATTTATTTGGAGGTATTGTGGCAGACCGCTTTTCTACAAGAATGATCTTAACGGTTTCTTTAATTGGAACAGGCTTGGGTGGTTTTGTACACTTATTACCATTGAATTACTATCAGTTGCTAGCACTTTATGCATTCTGGGGCATTTCAAGTTTATTTGCGTTTTGGCCAGCCTGTGTAAAAGCTGTTCGTATTCTATCGGATTCGGATGATCAAGGAAAAGCCTATGGATTCTTTGAAGGTGGTCGTGGCGTTGGTGCTGCATTGATGGCTATGGGTGCTGTTGTAGCTTTCCGTATTGGCATTGGTCAAATCAATGACGAAGTGGCAGGTATGAAAACAGTCATTGTTTATTATTCCGTTTTGACAATTGCGATGGGCATCTTCTGTTTCTTTAAAGTAAAAGATGGACATATGGAAGCAAGTGAACGTATTTCTTTTAAAGGCATTGGGGAAGTATTAAAAATGCCAGCCATCTGGATCATCAGTTTTGTGACATTCTGTAATTATGTATTTACCTTGTCTTTGTATTACTTTACACCATATGCCACATCTATTTTAGGAGCCACAGTTACTTTTGGAGCTACACTTGCAGCTATGAAACGATGGTTTTCTTTATTTGGAAACGTTGGTGGAGGCTTCTTCTCCGATAAGTTTGGTACAGGAAATGCTCTATTGATTTCATTTGTGGTAATGGCTTTGGGTACTTTGGGAATTTTATTGTTGCCAACAAATGCAGGTTCTATCGTACTCTTTACAGTTTTGTTTGTCTTAATCTATATTTTCTATAATGTAAACTATGCACAAACATGGGCTATGATGGATGAGGGTGCTGTACCAGAAAAGTATTCTGGAACGGCTGCTGGAATTATTTCTACAATTGGGTATTTGCCAGAAATTTTTGTATCTGTTTTAGCGGGCATGATGATTGATCAAAATCCAGGTGTTGGTGGATATCGTTTATTCTTTGGCTTCTTAGTTGCAATGTTAGTTTTAGGAGCTGTGTTTGTGTTGGTTTGGAAATCGTATTTAAAGAAACATCCGAAAGTAAATTAATATGGAAGCATTATTTGAAAGAGTTTTTGTGGAAACTACAGTGGATACAGATCAAGATGGACAATATGATTTGATTGCGGTTTATATTAAGCGTCCAAAGCTAGATGAAAAAGTTCCGGCTGTTTTTGTGGCCAATCCATATATGTTGCACTGTAATGAGGATTGGTATGATTTGTATGATGTAAATACAAATATACAGACATATCCAAGTCAGAATATTCAGCGTGAGGATATCACGTTTCATCCAAAAGATCCTGTAGTTTGTCCTAAAAAAGAAGCTGAACAAATTGTAGAAAGCAGTCCGTATCCAGAACCAGATCCAAGCGCTTATGAATGCATTTCAGATTTATATGCTCATTTACTAGAACGTGGCTATGCTGGTGTGTTTAGTGGTGGACTTGGTACAAGGGGAAGCGACGGATTAACAATGACGGGAAGTGAAGAGGAGATTCTTGCGTTTAAATCGGTCATTGATTGGTTAAACGGAAGAGCTCGAGCTTTTAGAGATAAGACAAGAACGGTACAAGTTTTGGCATCTTGGTGTACAGGTTCTGTTGCGATGTCTGCACGTTCTTATTTGGGTACAATGTGTATTGGGGTAGCCACAACAGGTGTAGAAGGCTTAAAGACAATTCTTCCTGAAGCGGGCATTTCCAACTGGTATGAATATTATCGTCATAATGGTTTAACTTTACCGGCCATGGATTGGCAAGGGGATGACTTGGATATTTTGGCAAAGTATTGTTTTTCACGGGCATTGGATCCAAATGATTTTGCGTTGATCAAACCTTTGTTTGAAAAGAATCAAAAGATTCTTCAAGAAGGTGAAGACAGACAATCGGGAAACTACAATCGCTTTTGGGATGAGCGTAATTATTTGCAGCATGCCGATCGCATCCAAGCTTCGGTATTTATTCTTCAAGGCTTAAATGATTGGAATGTAAAACCAGATCAAGGGATTCGTTTGTATGAAAAGCTTCAAGAACTTGGCAAAGATCGTATGATGTTGTTGCATCAAGGACAACATATTTATACGTATCATCTTGAGGATAGTCCTACATTAGGATTGATCGATCGTTGGTTGGATTATTATTTAAAAGGGATTGATACAGGTATTCAAAATGAGTCTAAGATTTATATTGAGAATAACTTAGATCAAAAATTGTGGATGGAAGAAGAGGTTTGGCCACCTAAATCTTATAAGTCCTATCGTGTACAAGAGAATGGAAATCAGATGATTGTGGATGATTTGTCGCAAACGATTTATGACCGTAAACAAAAAAACGCAAAGGCATGGCTAGATGAGTTGGTTTTAACTCAAAATGCGCATTCGCTTTCTTTTGATTTAGAAACAATGAAGGAAGATACGCGTTTTGCGGGAAGAGCCAAAGTTTCTTTTAGGGCTCGAATTCAACAGCCTACGGCTATTTTGAGTGCAATGCTTGTGGAAAAAGGAAAACAAATTCGTTTGACATCTGATTTGGATGGGGATGAAAATCATTCTTTTGTCTTTAAAATGGAAGAAAAACCATCCGATTATTTTGTGATTACGCGAGGTTGGATGAATGCACAAAATCGTTTGAATAATTATTCAAAGGAAGCCATTGATCCAGATACTTGGTATACATATTCATTTGACTTTGTCAGCAACGACTATACAATTCCTAAAGGACATACATTATCATTGATCTTGTATGGAATGGATGTGGACCAAACGCAATTGCCATTTGTGGTGACAAAAATTGAAGTGGATACTGCTTCTATTGTTTGTGATTGTCCAATGGAATAATAAAGTGGGTTCAAATCGAAAGGATTTGAGCCTTTTTCAATGCGAAAAAAAAGACCAGCAACAACTGGTCCACATTTAGAGAGTCAGGAAAGTATAAGAATGGTTAGATATCAAATGTGTTAGAATGACTCTCTAGACAATATTATTCTAGCACGATTCTAAACCGTTGGACAACAAATTTTAGAGGAGAGAACTAGATATTATGCATATATTACGGAGAAGTCTAGTTCTCTAATCGATGTTAGATGAGCGGAACTCAAATGGGTGTTGGCGTAATACCATTTGTATATTGGCGTAAATTATTTCTCATCCAACCGAGTTAGTATATCAGAAATGGTACCTTAACGACGTACCATATGTTCATAGAGAATAGCGAATCCGCTTAGGAAATGAATTAGGTTAATATACGTAAAGGACTTTCATATAATTGTATTGATAGACTATGCAGATGTTGGCTTAATGTAGGAAATTATGAAATATTATTTGTGCTTTGACATTGGTGGAAGTTCGATGAAGAGTGGACTTCTTAGTCGTGAGGGGAAAATCATTGAGAAAAAATCATATTCGATGACAGATACTTTTAAAGTGTTGTTGGCATGTATGAAGTGTTTTCATCAAATGTTTAAAGATGATTATGAACTAGATGGTGTTGCAATCAGTTCTTGTGGCTTGATTGACGTAGAAAATGCAGTGATTGATGCCGTATGGGCACTTCCTTTCTTACAAGGCATTCTTTGGCGAGATGTGATTCAAAAAGAGCTTGGATTGCATTGTGAAATTGAAAATGATGTGAATTGTGCAGCATTATCTGAAGTATATTTTGGAAAAGCACAAGACATTAAAGATATGGCCTTCTTTGTGATTGGTACTGGTGTTGGTGGTGCCATTATTAGAGATTGAAAAGTATGTCCTGGAGCACATCGCTATGGCGGTGAATTTGGTATGATGCTTGTAGAGGATGAGGCAGGAAACATTCAAAACTTTAGCTTGATGGCGTCTACTTCAAGTATGGTTCGTAAGATGGAAAAAAAGACAAATGAAAGTTGGGATGGCGTTCGAATCTTTGAAGAAGCAAATGCCGGCAATGCATTGTGTAAACAAGTCATCAAACAGTTCTATCACAATCTTGCGATGGGTGTGTTTAATGTACAACATACACTATATTCTGAAATGATCTTGTTTGGTGGTGCGATAAGTCAAAGAGATGATTTTGTTGAAAGATTAATGGAAGAATATAATATAATTCGTGAAAAGATGGGTATGGATGTCATCACACCTAACTTAAAGTGTTGTACATATCGTCAAGATGCTAACTTACTGGGTGCACTCGCAAATTATATTAGTCGTAATAAATAGTGGGCAGAAATGTCCACTTTTGGTTTATTCAGGGTATGAAATTAAAGATTTCTTATATCTTTTAAACAAAGAATATTCTTTTGAATATCTATGCTACATGATACAATTTATATGAGAGTAAACAATAGGATAGGTCCAAATAGACCTAAGGTAGTTCTCCTAGGGAACGGCTGTATTAATCGTATTAATACCGTCACAGGGGCTCCAAGTTACGAAAACACTTGAGTTCCATAGCCTCAAGGAGGTGATATTGTGTATGGATATTTAATATTTGTGACAATATTCTTGTCGATTTTGTTAGTAATTGTCCACAGATTGGTTCAGATTGCTGAAGCAATCTTAAATCTGCTTCATATAATTGAAGATATGGACAAACAAATACATAAACTGAAAAGACATAAGAAAAAACTACCTCATCATTCTTGCAGGAAACCAAGGTAGTTATTTCAAAACTATAAATTTTCTCCAGGAGAACTCCTTATTGGGTGCTCTCTTTTCATTTATATTGTACCACATTGAAATGTTTTATCAATGGAAATACTAAAATAAATATTCCATTGAAGGAGATAATATGGTGATATAATATCTTATTGTGAGGGCATGAAATGGATTTTAAAAGGGCATTAAATAAAGAACAGACGACATGTATCAATGGAATTTTTGTGTTGTTTGTGTTCTTATCACATTTTGGACAATATGAAACTATGCCATGGAATAATCTTTTATTGGCAATTGGACAACTCATGGTTGCACCATTCTTGTTCTATTCGGGATATGGCATTATGGAACAAATTAAAAGAAGAGGTATTGTGTATATTGACAGCATGCCAAGAAAAAGAATATTGAAGTTTTATATTCACTTTTGTATGGCATTATGTATTTACTTGGCTTTGTCATTCTTATTAAGAAAGGATTATTCCTTTGTTCGTATTGTATTCTCATTTACGGCTTTAAGTTCCATTGGAAATAGTAATTGGTATGTATTTGCGATATTAGCTATGTATAGTATTGTATATATTTCGTTTAAACAATGTAAGAAACATAGTATGACTTCATGTGTAGTATTTACCATACTATATATAATTTTGATGGATGTGATAAAGGATCAGGCTTGGTGGTACAATATCATTCTTTGTTTTCCAGCAGGTATGATTCTATCTAAATATAAAGATCGAGTTTGTTCCATTATTCAAAAACCAATTTTCTTTATTTTCTTGATGATTTTAGCTTTTAGTTTATATTGTCTTCACTTACCAATACTCGCATATGAAATAATTTCGATTGCGTTTTGTTTCTTGATTGTAGATGTATGTGCATATAAAGAAATTAAAAATAGTTTGTTTCATTTCTTAGGTCAATATGTATTTGAAATCTATATACTTCAAAGAATTTCAATGAACTTATTTGATCCATATTTAAATGACTGGATTTATCTAATAGTATGCATTTTTTCCACTTTAATTCTTGCCTATTATTTTAAAAAGCTAGAGACAAAAGTGGATGGGTTACATATTTTTAAAAATTTTAGTTGACAAAAAATATCATTTTCCTGTATATTTTTTTGCGTACAAATCGTACAGAAATTGACCGCCTAGATATAGGCTAAGGCTACACGGACGGCCGGGTCAAATGCCGAAGACTTGTTGAAGAAGCAAGAACCGTATTTAGGGAATACGGAAGGGTGTTTACCCTTATTGATTGAGTTAAAAGCTCAGTTTTATAAAGTACAATATACCTTATGAAATGGTCAATAAGCTGGAATTTCTGTTACGAAAAGTATGCAGATAGATGATGGACGAAGATAGGTGTATATTGTGCGCCTATCTTTTTTTGTGTTGGTAAAGGAGAAGAGGAATATGAAAAAGATTTTACAAGCAAGCCTTAGTGCAGTATTGGTGTTGAGCCTAGTGGGTTGTGGTTCGACAAAATATGAGGCCATCTATCAAGATTCGATTGATGCCTATGTGAATGAAATTGATATGGACTATGCGTATGACTTCACAAAAACATTGTCTACAGATACTTCATTACATGATAATTCACTTGGATTTAGAACGAGTGGCTCTGATGCAGAACATAGAACAGCCAATTATTTGGCTAAGGAAATGAAGGCCATTGGTTTAAAGAATGTAGAAAAGATACCTGTCAATGTGGATAAGTGGCAGTATAATGATGCTTCACTTACGATTGAAGGAACAGATATTGATTTGATGCCCGTATCGTATATGGTGAATGGTACAGATGAAAATGGGATTACAGCACAAATCGTAGATTGTGGTACTGGTTTTGCGAAAGACTATGAAGGTAAGGACGTTGAAGGCAAGATTGCGTTAGTAGGAGTGGATCAATTTAATGAGTCTTGGATTGGCGGCTATATCTATGAGGCTTATGAGCATGGCGCAAAAGCATTAGTCACATACGATTTGGATGGATATGGAAGATTTAGTGATGATGATCATCAGATTCAGGATGTTTGTGCAGAAGATATTATGCCTACGACAATCATCACAATGAGTGAGTACAAACAAATCAAAAAGGCTTTAAAACAAGGTCATGATATGGCTACTTTAAAAGTGGATAGTGTGATGGAAGAAGGCAATGGTACAAGTTATGATGTGGTTGGCTATATTCCTGGTAAATCACATGATCAACAAATTATTTTTGCCGGACATTATGATATGTATTTTACTGGTTTCCAAGATGACTGTAGTGCTATTGGAACCATTATGTCAATGGCTAAGACAATGATCGATAGTGGCTATGTGCCTGAAAATGATATTGTGGTTGTTGCGCATGGTGCTGAAGAATGGGGCGCAACAGGCACTGAATTTGACTGGACAAGAGGGGCTTATGAATTGATCAACAATGTACATCCTGAGTGGGCTAATAAAACTTTAGCTTTATTTAACTTTGAATTGGATGCTTATGATGATGGTTCAGATACATTCATGGTGACTTGTGTTCCTGAATATGCGTCTTTAGTGAAAAGCTTAGTGGATTCAGGTACATTGGATGATGCTGTAAAAGAATATAAGAATGGTATTTCTACAAAGACATATGATACAACGACAATGGAAGATGGTGTTTCTTATCGTAATGCGGGAGTTCCTTATTTCTTAAATACAACGGATACTTGTTCTGGAGAAACAAAGGATGATGGTGAATATACTTGGACACAACTGCATTATCATACAGAATCCGATAATACAGATACGTACAGTGAAAAGGTTATGAAGGCTAATATTGCGGTATTTGGAAGTATGGCTATCGCCATCGATCAGCTTCCAGCTATGTCTTTAAATATGCAGGCTACCATTGATGATTTAAAGGAAAGCTTTAATGAAGATTTAGCTTTGGAAGCTGGTGTTTCTAAAAAGGATTGGGACAAGGCTTTAGCTGTTTTTGAAAAAGAAGTGGATGCACTAAATAAAGAGGGTCAAGATATTAATAATCGTTATGTAAAGGCGGTGAACTCTAAATCGGATGTTACTTCGATTCAAAAAGATGGAAAAGCCTACAATAAGAAAGTATTAGACTTATTTAAATATGTACAAGATAACTTTGTCGGAATTGTATTCTCGAGTGATGTTGTGATGAAACACGTGGGATATCAAAACAACATTGAATATATGGATGGAATCATTCAAGATTTAAAGAAAGACAAAGTAAATGATGCCCTAGATGTGGCATACCAATTAAATGGTTTGTGTGAATACAACTATTACTTATTCTCACCAAATGCGGCAGCTAAAATTGATGCACATGCAGATAAAGCTGTTGAAAACAATAAGTGGTGGGGCAATGATAAAGGCTACTATTTCACAAACACAAAAAATGCTACAACATCTTTATTAAATAAAGAAGATGGAGATGATGTAAGTGAAGAAATCAAAGTATATGAAAGCGCTAGAACGAAACAGTTAGATTCTTATAAAGAAGTACTTGAAAATGAAATCTTGGCAATGAACAAAATAGGTCAATAAATACAATTGCTTGGCATACTATGCCAGGCTTTTTTGGTTATAAATAAGCTTGTGAAATGTTTACATTTGTTCTTGAAAACAAGTTTTTCTTCGATGTATACTTAAGCTAACTAACTATATGGTTATATGTTATTAAAATGGGGAAAACATTATGAATAGATTAAAAAAATGCTTAGTGGGCCTGCTTGCTTTTTCGATGATTCTATCTGGTTGTGCAAAGACAGATACAACGAAGGATGATCATCATCTGACCGTCTTTTTATGGGAGAGTCGTCTTGTAAAAAATTTAGCACCATACATTCGTTCTCAATACCCTGATATGGATATTGAATTTATTTCGGGAAATAATAATACAGATTTATATGAATATTACCAAGAACATGGCGAATTACCAGATATTATGAGTGTGCGTCGCTTTTCGGGTACAGATTCAAAAGAACTACAACCGTATTTATTGGATTTAAGTTCGTATGATATTGTTTCAAAATATTATTCGTATGCTTTGCAGTATTACTATAATAAGGATCAATCCATTAACTGGCTTCCTATATGTGGAATTCCACAAACAATGATCGCAAATAAAACGTTGTTTGATCAATATGGTATTGCTTTACCGACAAATTATGAAGAGTATGCAGAGGCTTGTCAAAAATTGAATGCTTTAGGCATTAAACCCAATTCCATGGATATGGGGGAAGACTGGTCTTGTCTAGAAGCCATTCAGGGTGGAGCTATTGATGAATTCACAAGTCTTGAAGAATTAGAGTGGAGAAGTAAGGCGGAAAGTGCAGAGGATAAGATCTCTTTTGATGAGGATATGGGACACCGAATCTTTTCGAAGACCTATCAATTTTTAAAGGATTCTTATTTTACGGCCGAAGATGTAAACTTATCGATTGATGATGGTACAAATATGTTTGTTGAGAAAAAATCAGCTATATTTCATGGTACGCCAGACATCTATAAAACTCTTTCTAGTCAAATGAGTGATAGTGAACTTGTTCGTTTACCTTATTTTTCACAAACTTCAAATGATGGATATATCTATATGCATCCTTCTTTAAATGTGGCATTGAATAAAGATTTAGAGAACGATCAGACAAAATTAGATTCGGCATTAAAAGTATTGGATTGTATGATTTCTAAAAAAGGACAACAGTTGATTGCGAATGGAACGGGTGTAATTTCATTTAATCCAGATGTTGAATCTATGATGAATGATGTCAAAGGACTCGAGGAATCTTTAAAAAATAATAATATTTATATTCGTTATTCAGCACAAAAATCGTTTGCGGCTGCCAAAGAAGTTGTCCATGGATTATTAACTGGACAAATGGATGAAAATAGTGCGTATGATATTTTTTGCGAACTCATGAATGCGAAGAGTGATAAAGAAAAGGCAATTGTTCATTTTGACAAGGATTATTCCATTTATTTAAATGATAAAAATGGTCGTGATGCACCATCTTCGATTTTGACTACGATAAGAAAGGCGTATGATGTCAAGTTGGCATTTGTACCCTATTATTATTTTACTTCATCCATCTATAAAGGGGATTGTACGGCCAGTCAATTGGATTTAATGCTTTGTCACGATTCCAATACTTATGTTCATGTTAAAAAAATGAGTGGTAAAGAAATTTATGCGTTGGTAAAAGAATTGGATGTCAAAGACAAATACTCTTTACCAATCGCATCTGGAATGAAGCTTGTATATGATCAAAATTATAAATTAAAAGACATATTGGTAGATGGCGTATCGATTGATTTTGATAAGAAGTATTCGATTCTGCTTTCAGATAGTACGGATGTATCGAATCCTTCTTTGGCAAGTGCATGGGTCAGTATTATGTCAAAACAGGATCAACCATCAAAACCAGAAGATTATATAGAGATTGGAAAGTAAAATTATGCAGAAGATGAAGAGTAAAAATAGATTTGTACCACTTCTTTTTGCGCTGTTGATTATAATCGTTGTTGTATCCCAAATTCTTTTTGCGAAGATGAATTCATATATTGAAACAAATGGAAAATTGAGTCTAGACGCGGTGGATGAACAACTTCAACAGACATATGACCTTCAGTTGGATTCGTATTATAGTCAACTTCATTTAATTGAGAATTATTTGATTCATGATTCAAATATATCTCTTGTAGAAAATCAAAAGTTTCTAAATAGCTGGCAAAATGAATTGGACAGTCAAATCTTATTTATAAAAGAGAACGGCACAGCTATAACGGCGGATGGCACTCGTTGTAGATTGGATATTTCCAATCCGTTATTAATGAATCTTAAAAATAATAAGAATATCGCAAAACTAATTCCATTAAGTTTTAGACAAGAATCCGGAAGTGGATTCTTAATGGCTGTACCATGTGAAAAATATGATATTGATGGTGAGTCATATACAGCCATAGGTTCTGTTATGGATAGTAAAAAGTTGAATTCCGTACTTAACTTAAATGGATATGATGGAAAAGCCTTTATTTTCATGGTAAATAAAGATGGCACTGTGATTTATACAAACCAGTCAAAAAAGGAATTGGTACAAAATTATTCGTTGATCAAACATTTAAAAATGGAAGATGCGATCAGTGATGAGCAGGCAGAAAAAATTGAAAAAGCAATTCAAAATGATGAACATGGCGTTGAGTTATTAGGAAATGATAAACCATTTTATTTAGGATATCGACCTATTCAAAATAATGATTCCATGCTTATATGCATTGTTTCAAAATATGTTGTAGACAATAGTTTAGTTAGCTATCAACGCATGGTATTGTTCATTGCACTTATTATGGTTATTTTGATTTTCTTCTTGATTATGGGATTATCTTTAAGCGTTTCAAAAATGAAGCTTACAGATCAAAAAATGAAATATGAAGAAAAAAATAAAGAGATTCAAGAAAAAAACTTAAAGGAATTAGCGAACATCAATAAGAATTTAAAGATCGCACAAAGTGCAACTACACAAGCTTTAGAAGTGGCTGAAAATGCCAATCGGGCAAAGACCGATTTCTTAGCGAATATGTCGCATGATATTCGTACGCCAATGAACGCAATTGTAGGTATGACAACACTTCTTCAAAAAGATTGTGGTAATGAAGAAAAAGTGAAGGAATATGCGAAGAAGATTGAATTATCTTCAAAACATTTATTGGGCATTATCAATGATGTTCTAGACATGAATAAGATTGAGTCGGGTAAGACGACCTTGAATTATACAGATTTTTCCATCTTAGAATTTGTGGAACAAATCAATACGCTATTTCATCCTCAAATGGATGAAAAACATCAATCGTTTGAAATTCACGTTGAAAACATTTCACATGAATGGGTACATGCAGACAGTGTTCGTTTGATGCAGATATTTAATAATCTATTATCAAATGCCGTTAAGTATACACAAGCCGGTGGACACATTCAGCTTTGGTTAGAAGAATTATCTTCAAAGTCTTCGGTATATGCCAAATATCGCTTTTTAGTCGTCGATAATGGTATGGGTATGGAAGAAAGTTTTAAAGATAAGATTTTTGATGCGTTCACAAGAGAAGAAAATAGCGTGACAAATAAAATTCAGGGGACTGGTCTAGGGATGGCCATCACAAAGAATTTATTGGATGCGATGGGCGGAACGATTGAAGTGGAAAGCGAAAAAGGTAAGGGGAGTTGTTTTGAAATCTTATTGGATTTAAAGATTGTCAAAGATCATGAAGTAGTGAGCACAAAAAATGAAAATAGTATGGAGAGTATTTCTGGCATGAAATTCTTGTGTGCAGAAGATAATGAATTGAATGCTGAAATTCTTGAGGAATTATTGAAATATGAAGGAGCAAAGTGTGTCATTTGTGAAAATGGTAAGAAGATCGTAGAAACGTTTAAACAATCCAAACCAGGCGAATATGACATGATTTTAATGGATATTCAAATGCCAATCATGAATGGATATGAGGCAACATTAAAGATTCGTTCATTTGATCAAAATATACCAATTATTGCGATGACGGCCAATGCCTTCAGTGAAGATATTCAACATTCCTTGTCAGTAGGTATGGATGCACATATTTCAAAACCAGTCGATATGCAGATTTTGAAAAGCGTTGTACAAAACATAAAATCTGGCGGGGGGGGGGTACCCCAAAAGGATATTACAGAAAACAAGTGAGGTAAGTTTGTGTTAATATATTCAAATTAGGTATGAATTGTGTGTTAGAAACAATGGATGAAGTGGGAATAGGGTTATGAAAAGTTTAGAAGAAAGACAGAAAATTTTGATTGTGGATGACTCCAAATTCAATCAGGAACTATTGATGGAAATAGTGGGTGAGAACTATCAATATATATTGGCCAATGATGGTTTAGAAGCCATTTCCATTCTACAAAAGGATTGGACAATTGATTTAATGCTGTTAGATATCAATATGCCAAAAATGAATGGGTTTGAAGTTTTGGAATATATGAATAAGTATCAGTGGATTGAAGAATTTCCGATAATTGTGATTTCTGCAGAAGAAGAGACTTCAATTATTGAAAAGGCATATAATTTAGGGGCTGTTGAATATATTCAACGTCCTTTTGATGCGTTTATTATTAAGCGAAGAGTTATGAATACACTTGTTTTATATGCCAATCAAAAACGATTGACCAATGTAGTAGTGAATCAGGTGTATGAAAAAGAAGAAAACAATAAAGTGATGATCAATATCTTGAGTAGTGTTGTAGGAACATACAATAAGGAGAGTCGTGAACATATTCTTCATATTCGTATTGCCACGCAGATGCTTTTAAGAAGGCTAGTTGAGAAAACGGATGCGTATCCTTTAACGGAGTCTGATATTACATTGATTGCGACGGCATCGTCTTTACACGATATTGGTAAGGTGTCAATCTCAAAAGAGATTTTAAATAAACTGACAAAGCTTACGGATGAAGAATATGAAATTATGAAGACACATACTTTACTTGGCGCAAAAATGATTCGTAGTATGGAATATCCGAATGATAATCCATTGGCTCAAATGGCTTATGAAATTTGTAGATGGCACCACGAACGCTTTGATGGAAAGGGCTATCCTGATGGTTTAGTGGGTAATGATATTCCTATTTCTGCCCAAGTTGTATCGGTTGCGGATGTTTTTGATGCACTGACAAGTACGCGTGTATATAAAAAGGCCTATGATTATAGAACGGCCATTCAAATGATTTTGGATGGAAAGTGTGGATGTTTCAATCCATTGTTAGTAGAGTGTTTAAAAGAGGTGGGTACAGATATGTATTTGGCTTTTAAAACGCAAAAGGACGATTATAAAGATTATCATGAGGCAAAAAAATTGTCTAGTGAAATATTAAAATCAGAAACATTGCCATACAGTGATCATTCACAGCGCATTATTGATTTTTTAAAGGAAAAGATGGACTTTTTTGAATTGAGTCAATCGAAAGTCTTATTTGATTATAATCCTTTAATTGGTGAGTTAACTATTATAGATCGAGAGAAAAATAAAAAGTATAAAAAGAGTGTTTCGGAATTTGAGTCGTTTGATGTGAATGACGAAGTGGTGGAAGAAGTTAAAAAACATTTAAAGGAAACTTCTGTGGAAAATAAAGAGTTTACTTTACAATTTAAAGAGTTAAATATAAAATTTCATACGTTGTGGTCTGGTTTGGATACAGATCAATATATTGGCGTGATTGGTCAAATAGATAGGAGGATATGATTTGAAAGGGAAACGAATAATTACAAGTTTATTGAGTCTATCTTTACTTGTTTGTCTACTAAGCGGATGTAAGACAAGGAATTTAGAATCGGATGCATCCAATTTACCTGTTATTACTTTAGGTAGTGATAATTATCCTCCATACAACTATTTGAATGAGGATGGAAATCCTACAGGTATTGATGTGGATTTGGCAACCGAAGCTTTTAAGCGATTGGGATACAGAGTTGAAGTGGTTTATATTGATTGGGAAAAGAATAAGGAACTTTTAGAAAGTGGAAAAATCGATTGTATCATGGCATGTTTTTCCATGGAAGGAAGATTGAATGACTACAAGTGGGCTGGTCCATATATCGCAAGTCGTCAGGTGATTGCGGTCAATAATGATAGTGATATTTATACTTTGGATGATTTAAAAGATAAAAATGTAGCTGTGCAATCGACCACCAAGCCAGAAGATATTTTATTAAATGGCAATTATGATGTAGGTAACTTGATTAGTTTAAACCATAGAGAATTGATCTTTACATTCCTACAAAAAGGATATGTGGATGCGATTGGCGCTCATGAAGAATCGATTATTCAATATATAAAGGACTATAATGCGAATTTTCGTATTCTAGAAGAGCCATTGATGCGAGTAGGCATTGGTGTAGCTTTCTCAAAAAATGATAAGCGTGATCTTTGTGAGAAGTTGGATCAAACATTAAATGAGATGAGACAAGATGGCACATCTAAAAAGATTATAGGTAAATATCTAACGAATCCAGAAAAGTATTTGGAGGTGGATGATTTTGCGTATTAAAAATTGTTACTACCATATACTGACAGTACTACTAGGGGTTTGTATGATTTTCTCTTCTGCATTTTATTTTATCCAAACACAAAAAGATGAAACAGAAACTAAGTTGGTAAAAATTGTAAATTATGTAAAGATACAATGTTCTACATATACCCATTATAATGAGGCGAGTGAATCGAAGAGTTTATTAAGAACGATTGAGAGTTGTCGTCAGCTTCAAACGAATCTTCAAAGTAAAGTAGATGCAGGAAAACTTATAGATCAAGCTTTTCTAAAGGATAATCTTAGTACATTATGGATGGATGGGATTCTTGTATTGGATGAAAATGGGAATATAGAAAGTTCCTATAGTACAAATGATTCCATTTTAAAACAAGTTCATCAATATATCCGTAAAGATATTGTTTTGAATTATATGAATTGTCCAGAAAGAACATATGCACAACGCGTTGAATTGGATGATGGGTCTCATTTAGATATTGCGACATGTGCAAGAAGTGATGCACCTGGTATTGTCGTTTCTTATTTTTATACTTCCGCTTATTTTGCGCAGAATTATAATTTAACACTTCAAAATTTGTTGAAAGGATATAGTACAAAATTGGATGGAACGATTCTTGTTTGCGATGAAGGAAACATCATTGCCAGTAATGATAAATCACTTCTTCATGCTTCGACAAAGAAGAATGAAATTGTTCAATTATTAAAAGGAAACAAGGATAGTCAACATATGTATCATTTTAATAATAAAGGTGCAGGCTATTATGGCATTATGTTGAAACAAAGTAATTATTATATCTTTGCCTATATTCCAGATCATGTGGTATTTGAAGGTGTTTTCACAAAATTAGTTGCGATTTTACTTGTATATATATTGTTTGTGCTTGTACTAAGATATATTGGTCATCGCAATAATCGTATAAGACATGCTAAAGAACAAGAAAAAGAGAAGGTGCACCAAGAAGAATTATTAAAGGCAGCTAAAAAGGCAGAGGCGGCTAATGTTGCCAAAACCGAATTTCTTCAAAGAATGTCTCACGATATTCGTACTCCAATCAATGGAATCATTGGTATGGTTGAAGTTGGGGATCATTATAGTGATGATATTGAAAAGCAGGCCCATTGTCGTGCAAAGATCAAAGATGCTTCCAATACATTACTTGAATTAGTGAATGAAGTATTAGACATGAGTAAGCTTGAGTCGGGTGAAATCGTCCTTGAAGAAGTTGGATTTAATATAGATAAGTTGAGTGATGAAACGATTGGAATAGTAGAAGAACTCGCAAAAGAGCGTAATATTCAAATTGTCGAAGAAGAAAAAAGTATTACCCATCCATATTTGATGGGAAGTCCAATCCATGTAAAGCGTGTATTAATGAATGTTCTTTCCAATGCCATTAAATACAATAAGGATAATGGATTTATCTATGTAAGTTATAAAGAGTTGGACTTAAATCATTCAAACTCGACCGTAATTGAATTCACTTGTCGAGACACAGGCGTTGGTATGTCTAAAGAATTCCAAAACAAAATCTTTGAGCCTTTTGCCCAAGAACATATGGGAAGTCGTTCTAAATATGTGGGGACAGGTTTGGGTATGCCAATCGCAAAAAGCCTTGTTGAAAAGATGGGTGGATCCATTGCGTTTACAAGTCAAGAAGGTGTGGGTTCTCAATTTGTGATACGCATTCCATTTAAAATCGATGAAGAACATAAAAATGAAAGAGTAAAAGAATCCGCTTCCGCATCGATTGAAGGACTTAGCGTTTTACTTGTAGAAGATAATGAATTGAATATGGAAATTGCCAGGTTTATTATCGAAAACGAAGGGTCTAGAGTTACTTGTGCTACAAATGGTAAAGAAGCGGTGGATATCTATAAGAACGCACCCGAATCTTTTGACATTATCTTAATGGATATAATGATGCCGGAAATGGATGGATATGAGGCAACTCGAATGATTCGTGAAATGGATTTAAATGTTCCAATTGTGGCGATGACAGCCAATGCGTTTATGGAAGATAAAATAAAGGCTAAAAAAGCAGGTATGAATGCACATGTATCCAAACCTTTAGATAAGGATATACTGATTCGAGTTATATCGAAGTTGTGTGGTTATAAAAGCGTATAGTGTTTTTAAATTAAAACGATAATTAAATCGAATAAATAACTATATAAGTTAGAAAAACGATGGCATGTTAAAATTTTGTATGTATAATGAATTTGACATTATCGATTGGCAAATTCAGTGAAAGCTTGAGATGTAAACATGCTGACCAATATAGTATTTTAAAGCAATTGATAATAGCTCTTTTTCGATTATGGATATGCATTAGAGTACAAAAGAGTTTCTGTGGCATGAACAAGAAACTCTTTTTGCATTGAAGAAAGAGAAGAAAAGATTATGAATAAAAAATGTGGAGGATTATTTAAAGAATTTGTAAAGGCAATCGTAAAACATACGATTGTTTTTATTTTGTGCAAATAAACTAAATAGAAATATTGTTTAGCTTCATGACTTATCATTTTCTTTTGAGTATGATAATTATATAAAAGTGAAGTTTTTTGACTTTGAAGAAAGTGCTTTTTATTTGCCACGGCAACATATTTTAATCTTCATAAGCCACTTTATATAAAGGATAATAAATGAAATTAAGAGGATTTGTGCACCTTAAATGCACCTTTTGGATAACTTCATCAACAAATCAAATTAGAGACAATTTAAATTGTGTGTCTATACTTGGATTGTTGTTAATGTTTTAACACGGATTCATAGTATTGTAAAAGCTGGTTTAAAAATCGTGATTGTAAAAAATCAATTCATCTAAAAAAGAATTATAAAAGTCTTTTACAATATTTATGTATTGATTCCAGTTAAAAATACGGTCGAAAATAAAAAATATGATTGAAATCACGCATAAAATCAGTCATAAATAAATACGATTGTTTTTATGCGTGATTATACATATAATATAATTAATAAAAGTGGAAAGGAGTCTATATGCGAGAAACAAGAATACTAGAATTTAAAGAAAAAATTACAAATACTTTTCTAAAAACAGTGAGTGCCTTTTCGAATTATGATGGTGGAGTGATTCTTTTTGGTGTGGATGATGATGGAAATATAAAAGGTTTGTCTAATGCGAAACAAGCTTGTTTAGATATTGAAAATAAAATCAATGATAGTATTTCGCCTCAGCCAAACTATACTTTAGAAATCCAAAATAATGAGCAAACGATAAAATTAAGTGTAAAGAGTGGTCTTCAGAAACCGTATTTGTATAAATCAAAAGCATATAAACGAAATGATACATCAACAATAGAAGTAGATACATTAGAGTTTTCAAGACTTGTCTTAGAAGGAAAAAATATTCGGTTTGAAGAATTGCCTTGTAAAGATCAAAAGTTGTCTTTTGAAATTTTGCAAAGTAATCTAAAAGAGAAAATTCAGATTGAAACTTTTAATAAAGATACTTTAAAGACATTAAACCTATATGATGACGTGAATGGCTTTAATAATGCAGCTGGTCTTTTAGCGGATAAAAATCATTTTCCCGGAATTGATATTGTGAAATTTGGAGAAAATATCAGCATTATACAAAAGAGGATTACTTTTGAAAATACATCCGTCTTGGATATATATGAAAAAGCTCTTAGTGTATTTAGAGATTATTATCAATATGAAGTAATTCAAGGAGCTGATCGAAAGATGGTGGAAAAGATACCTGAAGCTGCATTTAGAGAAGCTGTTGCGAACGCTTTGATCCATAGAGTATGGGATGTGGATTCACAAATTAGAGTATCTATGTTTGATGATAAAATAGAAGTTGTATCTCCAGGTGGATTACCATCTGGAATCACAGAGGATGAATATTTATCAGGAAAACTTTCGGTTTTAAGAAACAGAAATCTTGCGAATGTATTTTACAGATTGGGGTTTGTTGAAATATTTGGAACAGGTATTACAAGAATTAAACAAGTTTATTCTGAAGCATTGATAAAACCAAGTTTTGAAGTATCAGAGAATGCGATTCAAATTGTACTTCCTGTGTATGAAGAGAGTACAAATTTAACGGAAGATGAAAAAGTAGTGTATAAACTTTTGAGTAGAAATATGTTGAAATCAATGAGTGAAATTGCACCATATATATCTTTTGGTAAATCCAAAACAACAAAGTTATTGAAAGATATGGAACAAAAAGGTGTAATCGCAATTGAAGGTAAAGGGAAAGGAACGAAATATAGAATTAAATAAAATGAAAACATTTGATGACATGCTTGTGCAACAATTGCAGGATGAAGAGTTCAAGAAAGAATACGAAGCTATTCAACCGGAAATGGATGAAATTAGAGCTCGTGTAGATGCTAGAACTTCACAAGAACAATAAATATGGCAGTTGGTCAATTTTAGGCTAACTGCTTTTTAAAATAAGTAGAGATGGTACTAAAAATGTGTAAAAGGATGATTTTGTGTTCTTTTAGAATGCAAAATCGTATCTAATTCAACGAAAATAACACGTTTTAGATCAAATAGGAACTATTGAACATAATTCGCAATGTTTTCACATTGAAGTTTTATAATAGAAATTGGCTACTGGATGTAGTAACGGTGAACCCTCTGAATTAAGTAAAGAAATCTGCTTAAGTTCTCGGCAGATCCTTCGATTTTTTTAGGAGAACGTGTTGTATGTATATTTATCTATACATTGATGTTGCCATGGTTTTATTGGCTTTAGTTGAATTACTAAAAATCACATTGATTATTATAGAAAAATGTAAAAGACACTAGTTCACCCTCACCAATGGATTACTAGCGTCTTTTGACCTTAATTCAGAGTGACCACTGTATCCAGTAGTCTTTCTGTATCTGTATTATAACGAGAAGGGAATGTTTATGCAAATATGGATGCCTTATTTTCGAACAAATACAAGCAGTTAGAAGATAATATAAATTGAGTGCATAGTCATATTATGACATAATTTACAATATACCAGGTGATATTATGTGTCATATACGAGAATCTATTAGGCCATCTGCTGATTTAAGAAATCACTATAATGAAATTTCAAAACAATGTCGGGAAGAGAATGAAGCTGTAATTATTCCGGTAAATGGACGTGGTGATACGGTTTCTTTATCTTATGATGAATACAAAAGTATGAAGTCAAGAATTGAATTGTTGGAATTGCTTGCAGAAGCAGATGAAGATGTTGCGAACGGAAGAGTATCACCTATTCAAGACACTTTTAATGATTTAAGAGCTATGTTAAAAGGAAAATAAAATGAAATATACTATTGTACGTACAGATACTGCAGATATTGGTATTCGAAAAATTGTAATGTAAATCGCAAGAAATTTCGATGAGGATATTGCATTAAAAAAATTAGATGATTTAGAAAAGAATATTTATCTATTGGAAGATAATCCATATTTAGGAATCACGCCTAGATATCCTGCTTTAAAAGACAAGGCTATCAGGTGTTGATACTAGAAAAGGACACGATATTGGTAAGACTCTTGCAGAAAATTTGGATTATCGGTGTATTGCTCATATCAATACAATGTAGTATAATTGACATAGAAAAAGGTATATTATTTCTATGAAAGGAGCTATTATTATGGCAAAATCTGCGAGCGTATATGCAAGAATTGACCCTGCATTAAAGGAACAGGCAGAAACAATATTGTCTGCACTTGGTATTCCTACTTCTAATGCGATTGATATGTTTTTCAAACAGATTGTCTTAAAAAAAGGACTTCCTTTTGAAGTACGCTTACCATATGAAAAACCTGTCTGCATGGGAGCGCTTAGTGAAGAAGAATTGAACGCAGAACTTGAGAAAGGATATGCGGATATTTTGTCAGGAAGAACAAAGCCCGCAAAACAGGCATTTGCCGAAATGCGCAAAGATTTTAATATATGCAATTTGAAGTAGAATTAACAGAAAGAGCCGACAGGGATTTAAGGAATATTTTCCTTTATATTGCGGTTGATTTAAATGCACCTGAAAACGTAGAAAGACAAATCAATCGTTTGTGGGATGCAATTCTCTCTCTTAATGAATTACCAGAACGATACCGCCGTTATGAAACTGAACCGTGGCACAGTTTAGGTATGCGAGTTCTTCCGATGGACAACTTTGTTGTTTTATATATTCCTGACTTGGAAGAAAAAATTGTGCGTATCGTTACAGTGATGTATGGCGGACGTGATATAAGTGAACAGCTAAAGAAAATTTAATCACAACAAGAAATGAATATAGTGTAGTAATTAGCAGTTAGTCTTAAGATTGGCTGCTTTTTCTATGCATAAATTTTAGATTGGAGAGATGAAATGAAAGATTTTTTTAAGGATATGCAAGCAAAAAAAGACTGTGAAAAAGCAGCGGAAAGGACGTGAAAAACGAGTATGAAAGAATTACTTGTATATATCGAAAGTATAATTCCTGATGAAGAAGTGAAAAAATCATGGTTTACATTGCCGATTATAATGCAATCTAAGAACACTCATGACTTTAGTCATGAGATGAATTAGATTGGCAGATGTTAAATAAATGATAAATATATGTATAATTTGAAACTGATTAACTGCTTTTTAAATTTCTTTTGATATGATAAATTATATAAAGGCGAGGTTTTTGACTATGAAGAAAGTGCTTTTTATTTGCTACGGGAACATATGTCGTAGTGTTAGTGCTGAGTACATTATGAAAGATTTGGCAAAGAAAAATGGGGTAGATCTATATGTTTCTAGTGCAGCTACAAGTCGTGAAGAAATTGGTAATGATATCTATCCTCCGGCTAAGCGTAAACTAAAAGAAAAGGGGATTCCATTTTCTAGGCATTACGCAAGACAAGCTACAATGAGTGATTATTTGTCATATGATTATTTAATTTGTATGGATGAAAATAATATGCGTAATCTAAATCGTATGTTCAATAATGATCCAGATCACAAGATCTATAAATTATTATCAAGAGATGTTTCGGATCCTTGGTATAGTAATGATTTTGAAACAGCTTATAATGATATTAATGAGGGTTGTAAAGCCTGGTTGGAGAAATTATCATGAAACAGAATCTACATACGCACTCCATCTTTTGTGATGGAAAAGATACGATTGAAGAAATGACTTTAGAAGCCATCTCAAAGGGCTTTGATATTCTAGGCTTTTCTGGCCATGGATATTTGGACGTGGATACAAGTTCCATGCGAGATACTTCAGGATATATTTCAGAGGTTGAGAGAATTAAATTGAAATATTCTTCATCTATTCAAATCCATTTAGGTATTGAAGAAGATATGTTAGGAAGAATATCTGAAAAAGCTCCATTTGAATATGTGATTGGAAGTAAACACTTTTTAGGTGAAGTAGCTGTGGATTATTCAAAGCCTGTATTTGATTCTTTATTTGAATCGTATTCTGGTGATTATAAAAAAATGTGTAAAGACTATTATTCAGACTTATCCAATATGTATGACTGGCAAGAAGTGGATATCATTGGACATTTGGATTTGATTACCAAATATAATGAGGACGAATCCTATTTTAAATTTAATGATAAAGACTATATGAATATAGTTTGCGATTGCATTGACCGATTGTTGATCAACGATAAGATTTTTGAAGTGAATACAGGAGCTATCGCCAGAGGCTATCGTAAAACACCATATCCATCTAAGAATATATTGGAATATTTATACGCAAAGAATGCACGTATTTGTCTAAACAGTGATTGTCATGATAAGAACTATTTGGATTGTGCTTTTGAATCCAGTTTAGACTTGATTCAATCTTGTGGATTTAAAGAACTGCAAATATTAACCAATGATGGTTTTGTACCAGTGAAAATTAAATAGAGTAAACAGTGAAGGTGTTCTTGTGATAATCAATTAGACCTTCACTTTTCATTTTAGAAAGTTCTTTTGATAAAGCACTTCGTTCTACGTTTAAATAGTCAGCCATCTGTTGACGATCAAACGGAATCTTAAAGGTAGAATTTTGTGTTTCTAGTTTCATAAACGATAAGTATGACAACACTTTATTGCGAATGGTTTTGTTGGAAATATGGAATATGTGTTGTGACAACATCTTGTTTTTATTTGAAAGTATTTGAATCATTTGATCTTTTAATTCTGGGGATTTTTCTAAGGCTTGAACATCTAAAAATTGAATCGTACAATCCTCAACCGCTCTAACATATACATACATAGGTGTTTTGGTTAGGGCATAGCTTTCCGCAAACATTTGATTGGGACCTATATGTGACAATAAGGAAACATTGCCTAAAAAGTCTACAGTTTCTATGACAACACTTCCTTCTTTGACAATGCCAATGGCTTGAGGAATATCTTCCATATGATAAATAATTTCATTTTTCTTGTATTTTTTAAATTGTAAATCCATAAATATCTCCCTTTCGTGGTTTAAACAACATAAATTTAATGTATTATACACTATAATAAGTTCATAAGAAATGAGGATGATTCTATGTTAAGAAAAATAATTCAAATTGATGAAGATAAATGTACAGGATGCGGTATCTGTGTGGATGCCTGTCATGAAGGAGCCATTGGCTTAGTGAATGGAAAAGCAAAATTAATGCGTGATGATTATTGTGATGGACTAGGGGATTGTTTACCAACATGTCCTACAGGTGCTATTTCATTCATTGAAAAAGATACTCTAGCTTATGATGAAGAGGCTGTAAAAAAGAATATGGAAAAGCGCATGAAAGAATCAGGCACCATGCATTCAGGATGCCCTGGATCTATGATGCATACACTGAATCCAGTTGTATCAAGTCCATCGATTGATGTAACAAGTCAATTAACATCTTGGCCTATACAAATTAAGCTAGCACCTATCAACGCACCATTCTTTCAACATGCTAAGCTTTTAATAGCTGCGGATTGTACAGCTTATGCCTATGCCAATTTTCATCAGGAATTTATGAGAAATAAAGTGACTCTAATTGGATGTCCAAAACTCGATGGTGTGGATTATTCAGAAAAGCTTTGCGATATTATTCGTATGAATTCTATTGAAAGTGTAACCATTGTACGTATGGAAGTACCTTGTTGTGGTGGTCTTGAAAATGCGGTTAAAAAAGCTTTGCAGGAAAGCAAAAAGTTCATTCCTTGGCAAGTTGTCACAATTTCAATTGATGGAAAAATTTTAGATTAAACCTTAAAAAAGTGCAGTTATCGTTACAGATATTGCACTTTTGTCATTTTCTGACACGATAAACGTTGTTTTTTGTCATTTTTGATATGAAAAAAGTATCACCGTAGCGATACTTTAATGATTATTCCTTTGTGATTTCTTTATAGCTAGCTAGACCATAAGCACTATCTGCAAGTGTACCTGCATTGACAATAGCTTGTTCCATTGCTTTTACGGCCATGATTCCAACTAGATCTTGTTCTGCAGGCACTTTATTCGATGTCATCGCAAAAATAGTATCTCCATCACTTGAAGTGTGGACGGGACGAATACATCTTGCATATCCATTATGTGCCATACTCGCAATCTTATTCATTTGTGCTTTATTTAAATCCGCATTTGTGATGATACAACCAATTGTCGTATTCATACCACAAGAATTGATCATCTTTTCAGCTGCCTTTAAGATTTCATCTTCACTAAACAATCTTGTGTTTGTGTTTCGATCATAGATACCTGCAATTGGTTTGTCTGAATTTGGATAGAAAATATCACCACACGCATTCACAGCTACAATAGCTCCTACTTTTAATGGACCCATTTGTAGGGCAGAAAATCCAAGTCCTGCCTTCATCGCATATTGAGGACCAAAGAATTTACCAACACTAGCCCCTGTTCCTGCACCTACATTTCCTTGTTTTGGATCATTTTTTTCAGCTTCCATACAAGCATCATAACCCATTTGTTTGTTTGGATACGCTTTAGAATTACCTACACCACAATCAAATAGACAAGCTTCACATACGATTGGAATATAGATGTTTTTCATGTCAAAACCAATTTCGTGTTCGCTCAAATATTGCATAACACCACTACTTGATTCTAAACCAAAAGCACTACCACCTGATAATGTAACCGCATGAATCTTTTGAACCATGTTCTTTGGATTCAATAAATCTGTTTCACGAGTGGCTGGACCACCACCACGTACATCTACACCAGCTGTAGCTCCTTCTTTACATAAGATGACTGTACAGCCAGTCGCATTTTCTGTATCTTGTGCACTACCAATTTGAAATCCTTCGATCTCATTGATTTGAATTGTCTTCATTTTTGATCTCCTTTAATTCATATAAATCATTTCTACGTACCTTCCAATAAGGCATCCTTTTCCTTACTTTTTCAATGTCGTTTAAATCGATATCTACAACTTTGTATGCTTCTTCTTCACCCAACTCCACTACAACATTGCCAAAACCATCCACAAGAATAGAATGGCCTCCTGAAGTATAGTTCTTATACGTATACTTAGCTGGGGCAACCCCACACAAAAAGACTTCATTTTCTAAGGCGCGTGTTTGAGTAAATAGCTTCCAATGTTTCTTTGTAGCCTGCTCATTAAAAGCGGCTGGACAAAATAGAATTTGTGCTCCATTTTGAGATAGAACTCTGGATACTTCTGGAAAGCGAATGTCGTAACATAATAAAATGCCACATTTTCCCCATGGCGTATCAAAACATTGTAGGTGATTTCCTGGTACAAACACTTCATTTTCACAATAATCTTGTTTGTTGTGGAATTCAAAAAGATGTGTTTTATCATACGAACAAACAATGTCGCCATCGCTATTTAATATGTAACAGCGATTGTATTTGTCAGCACAAATGGAACCAGCCACAATCCATATCCTATGCGATTTAGCTAGTTTTTTTAAAGCTATCAAACTTTCATCATGACGCAAATACGCTGTTTTAAGTGCATCATTATGATAGGGACAATTCCACATTTCACAAAGAACTAAAATATCACAGTCTGGAATATTTTTTAGTTTAGCTATATTTTGTTGGTTATCCATTGAAACAGACATTTGGTACATACAGATCTTCATATAGATTATGATAGGCGAAAAGTGACTACTTTTCAAGGTGTGCAAAGACTAACATGTGTTTATTTACTACTGATTTGAAATCGTTTACAATCATTTTAGGAGGTTTCTTATCATGTATAAAATTATAGAAGTAAAACAAAGTGTATTTGAAGATAATAATAAAGATGCGAACAAATTGAGAGAAGAATGTAAAGATAAAGGTGTGTTCTTATTGAATGTTATGTCAAGTCCAGGAGCAGGGAAGACAACAACTCTATCTAGAACGTTAGAAAGACTAAAAGATACAATGAGAATTGGTATTATGGAAGCGGATATTGATAGTGATGTAGATGCCAAAACCATCAGTGAATATGGCGTACGCACGATTCAACTACATACAGGTGGTATGTGTCATTTAGACGCAGATATGACTCGTCAAGGATTGCATGAAATGGGTATGGAAGATTTAGATTTGGCTGTACTTGAAAATGTAGGGAATTTAGTGTGTCCTGCTGAATTTGACACGGGATCCACTAAAAATGTGGCTATATTAAGTGTTCCAGAAGGAGATGACAAACCTTTAAAATATCCATTGATGTTTCAAGTGTGTGATGTGGTTTTAATTAATAAAATGGATGTATTGCCATACTTTGATTTTGATGTAGACAAGTGTAAAAAGAATATTTTGTACCGAAACCCGAATGCGAAGATTTTTGAAGTGTGTGCTAAAACAGGTGAGGGAATTGAAGATTGATGTAATTGGCTTGAAAACGAAGTAAAGGCCTGGAAAGAATAATATGACATATCGAGATAATATTGATAAACTGGCAAGGCGTATCACGGATCGTATTCCAGCTAAAGTAAAAAAATTATCCCAAACGGATCCTGAATATGAGTGCTTAAATGAAATATTAAATGATGAACAATGCGATTTATGTTTGTGTTTTGAAGTGCGTAAACCACTTTCTTTTGAAGAAGTAGTGAAAAGAAGTGGGTGGCCAGCAGGAAGAGTGAATCGTGTATTAAATGAAGTATGCGACATTGGAATGATTGAATACAACTGGGAAAATGAGGATCATCATAAACAGTTTGTGCTTCCTCAATTTGTTCCTGGAGCAGCTGAATTTATGGTTATGAATAAAGATCTTGTAGAAGAACATCCAATTGTTGCGGATTTCTTTGAAAAGATGACGCGATTACCACTTGAAAAGGTAACGCCAATGGTTCCACCTGGAGGAGCAGGCATTGGTATGCATGTTATTCCCGTAGAAAAGGCGATTCATGCAAATCAGCAAGCGGTAAGTGTAGAAAAGATTTCGCATTGGTTGAATAAATACGATAAATACGCACTTTCTCCATGTTCATGTAGAAGACAACAACGTGTTAGAGGTGAAGGAACTGGTGATGTTGAAGCGGATGTTTGTATTGCGGTAGGTGATATGGCTGACTATGTTGTACAGACAAACAAGGGTGGTCATTATTGTACGTATGAAGAGGTTATTGAGACTTTAGAACGTTGTGAAAGAAAAGGATATGTACATCAGATTACGAATATTGATGGAGAAGATAAGATTTTTGCGATATGTAACTGTGCACATGGCGTATGTAACGCATTAAGAACGAGTCAATTGTTTAATACGCCAAATATGTCGGCAAGTGCTTATAGGGCTCATGTGGATAGTGAAAAGTGTGTTGCGTGTGGAAAGTGTGTGGAAATTTGTCCTGTAGGAGCGGCAAAATTGGGTCAAAAACTTTGTACAAAAGATGGACCTGTATCGTATCCTAAGCAGGAACTTTGTGATGATGTAAAGTGGGGCCCTGAAAAGTGGAACTGGAATTTTAGAGATACAGCTAAAGTCAACTGTTATGAAACGGGAACATCGCCTTGTAAGAGTGCTTGTCCTGCACATTTACCGGTACAAGGCTATATTAAGATGGCGAAAGAAGGTCGCTATATGGATGCATTAAAGTTAATTAAAGACTTTAATCCATTTCCAGCCGTATGTGGAGCTATTTGTAATAGAAGGTGTGAACAACAGTGTACGCGTGGATTGATTGATGAGCCTTTGGCTATTGATGAAATCAAGAAGTTTATTGCCGAACAAGAACTTCATGAAGATAAGCGTTATATTCCTTTGTGTGAAAATGTCGAAGGCAAATTTTTCACGAATAAGATGGCCATTATTGGTGCAGGTCCTGCGGGTATGAGTGCAGCTTATTATTTAAGAATGATGGGCTATCCTGTCACAATATTTGAAAAGGAAGAAAAACCTGGCGGTATGTTGGTATATGGAATTCCATCCTTTAGATTAGAGAAGTCTGTGATTGAGGCTGAAATTGAAGTGTTAAAGGCTATGGGCATTGAATTTAAGCTTGGCATAGAAGTAGGTAAAGATATTACTTTGGATGATTTAAGAAATGAGGGATATGAAGCATTCTATGTGGCCATTGGTGCTCAAGGATCAAGAAAATTAAATATTCCAGGAGAAGATAATGCGATGGTTGAATCTGGAATTGATTTCTTGCGAAAGGTGAATAAAGTAGAGGATCCTAATCTAATTTTTGGCGATGTGGTTGTCGTTGGTGGTGGAAATGTTGCGATAGATGTAGCTCGCGCAGCTTTAAGAAGTGGGGCACAAAAGGTTCATTTATGTTCTTTAGAACAAGAAGGCGAAATGCCGGCTAGTCCTGAGGAAGTATTAGAAGCTAAAGAAGAGGGAATTCTTCTTCATTGTGGATGGGGTCCAAAGGAAATCTTAGAAGATTCAATTGTATTTAAACAATGTGTAAGTGTAAAGGATGAAACTGGAAGATTTAATCCAAGCTATGATGATAGTGTTTTGGAAACTATACAATGTAGTCATGTATTACTTTCAATTGGACAAAGTATTATTCCAATTCAAGGATTGGATGTAGATGTCAATCCAAATGGAACAATCAAAGCGGATGGTACAACACTTCAAACATCTGTTGAAGATGTATTTGTGGGCGGTGATGTGTATACAGGTCCAAAATTTGCGATTGATGCGATTAGTCATGGTAAAGAAGCAGCTGAATCTATGCATCGTTTTGTTCATAAGGGGCATTCTCTAACAATTGGAAGAGACTTACATTTATTTAATGAATTTGATAAGAATAACGCATTGATTGATATTGATTTTGATCATGCCAAACGACAGATACCTGGTATTAAAAAGGGGTTGGGTGAAAAATCCTTTAGAGATTTACGCTCGACATTTACAGAAGAACAAGTTAAGATTGAAGCCAATCGATGTCTTGGATGTGGTGCAAGTATTGTGGATACCAATAAGTGCATTGGTTGTGGTTTGTGTACGACAAAATGTGAATTTGATGCGATCCACTTAACGCGTGATATCAAAGATGGAGCAAGAATGGTTAAGGCGGAAGATAAGATGAAAGCTATCTTGCCGTATGCGGCTAAACGCCAAATCAAGATTATTCGCAATAAGAAGAAATAGTATGCATGAATTAGGAATTGTTGTACATATTTCAAAAACATTAGAAGAACTTGCACAAGAAAATAATATTACAGATATTCGTAGAGTGACTTTGCAGATAGGAAAAGTAAGTGGAATTGTTCCTGAGTATTTAGTAGATTGTTGGAAATATTATAAGAAAAAAGTTCCTTTAATTGAAAACTCAACACTAGAATATGAATGGATTGAAGCCATTACGATTTGTAATGAATGTGAAAAAACATATGATACGATTCAATATGGAAGAGAGTGTCCATATTGTAAGAGTGAACATACAGTTCTTCTTCAAGGTAATGAGTGCCTCATTAAGGAGATTGAAGCCGAATAAGCGTCGAAAGGCGCTTTTTTTTGCTTTTTTTAGAAAAATTCCTTTTTTTACGTATATGAGTATGTAGGAAATGCCTACTAGAATTGAGGTGCTCATGCGTAGCGCAAATTTATTAAATGATTTCGCCTTTAAGTATGTCTTTGGCGAAGATTGTAAAGAGGCCAATGATGCCTTAAAATCATTACTTACGGTATTTTTAGAAAGGAAGGTAAATCATGTTGTTGTAAAGAATTCAGAAATGGTAAAAGACTATAGTAAAATGAAAAGTCCACGTTTGGATCTATTAGTTGAATTTGATGATCAAACAACTGTAGATTTAGAAATGCAGTTAAGACAAACCAAAGATAATTTGCCAATTCGCTTTAGTTATTATTTGGCTAGACTTCATGGTTCTCAAGAATTGGAAATATTATGGAGAGTTAAAGGAAACGATTGTCTTAGTGTTCTTTAATGTGAATTTAATTGATAATCATAGAATGTGTAACACATTCACATTGAAAAATGAGGATGGCTTATCTTTTGTGAAAGAAACAGAAGATCGTATGAAGATACGAACGGTTGAAATGGCAAAGTTGGATGTAAACAAGCCGCTTGAAGAAATGAATGAACAGGAAAAGATGATTTATTACTTTTTGAATTGCCACAAAGGAATCGAAGATAGTAAAATTAAGGTGATGATAGAAAGTGATGGGGTGATTCAAATGTTAGAGAAGCGTGTAGAAACCATATCGGATGATGGTTGGAAGAAAATAATAGCAGATTTTCAAAAATTGCATGAAAATGAAGAACGAATGGAACGACAGCTCGAACTTGAAGAGGCTCATAAAGCACAAGAAGAAGCAAAAAAGGCATTACAAGAAGCGAATAAATTAAACCAAGAAGCTGATAAGAAAGTAGAAGAAGCTGAAAAGAAGTCGGAAGAAGCTGACAAGAAAGTAGAAGAAGCAAATAAACAAGTGAAACAAATGGTTTGCAAGATGTATGAAGACGGTTTTAGTCTTGAACAAATTTCTGCATATTGTTCACTAAATGTGGATGAAATTCAGGTGTTGATAAAATCATAAATTTTCTGTTGCATTTAAAAAAATGTTTGTTTATAATAAAGCCATCCTTTGTAAAGGCAATGAAAAGAAGAAGTAGTCGTGGATGCTGCTGATAGTGAGTTCCTGATGGTGGAAATGGAACAGTAAGCACAGGGTGAACGTGTCTTAGAGCTAAGCTTTCGAAGATTGAGGAAGCTTCGGATACTCCCGTTATGAGTTAAGGGCTTGTACATTCGTGCAGGAAATAAGGTGGTACCGCGATTTTATAGTCGTCCTTGTATATTCAAGGACGGCTTTTTTTATTAGAAGGGAATGGTAGAGATGAAAAAAGGATTTAAATTAATTTCGGCATTTTTAGTAAGTTTTATGATTATGATGTCTAGTATTATGCCTGCATTTGCCGATGAAACAGACACATCAACAACAGGCGATTTATTAGACAAGATTCAAGAAAGAGGAGAATTGATTGTAGGTACATCTCCTGATTTTCCACCTAATGAATTTATTGACTCAACAAAAACAGGACAAGCGCAATATGTAGGTTCTGATATTGAATTAGCAAAATATATTGCGAAAAAGATGGGTGTTAAATTAACAATCAAAGCCGCAAGTTTTGATACAGTTTTGGCGAATCTTCAAACTGAAGAAATTGATTTAGCAATTACTGGATTGGCTTATACACCAGCACGTGCGCAACAGATGGAAATGTCTATTGGATACAATATGACAGAGGATACTGGTGGACAGGCTGTTATTATCGCAAAAAAAGATGCAGATAAGTATAAGAAGTTAACAGATCTAACTGGCTTAAAGGTGGCTGCTCAACAAGGATCAATCCAGCAACAATATACAGAAGATCAAATACCGGACGCAAAACTACAATCTATTTCAAGTATTGATGATGGTGTTGCACTATTAAAGAATGGTACGGTACAAGCTGTTGCATGCTCTGAAGGTACAGCTGATGAATATATTGAAAAGAACTCTGAACTTGCGGAGTTAGATGAATTATTCAATATTGATCAAGATTATGCAGGTAATCGTGTAGGTGCTCCTTTAGGTGAAAAGAGATTGATGAAAGAAGTCAATAAAATTTTAAAGGAAGTCAATAAAAAAGGTTTATATGAAGAGTGGTATAAAACGGCAAAGAAACAGAGTAGTGAACAATTTACTTTAACAGCGACTGGATTCTTTGGAACATGTGTTCAAATCGTTCAATATTGCTGGCCACAATTATTAAAAGGTTTAGGAATCACTTTAGGACTTGCTGCTATTACTGTTATTTTTGGTACAATTATTGGTGGATTATTTGCCCTAGTAAAACTATCAAAGAATAAAATCGTACAAGCGATTGCGGGTGTATATGTAGAATTGATTCGTGGAACACCACTATTACTACAATTATGGTTGTTCATCAATATTTTCTCTTATTTGACAAATGGAAACATGCCGATGATCGTTAGTGTTATCATTGCGTTGATTATTAACTCAAGTGCATATGTGGCTGAAATTATTCGTTCAGGTATACAGTCAGTGGATAAAGGACAAAGAGAAGCGGCCAAATCACTTGGTATGTCAAATGTCCATATGATGACTAAAATCATTATTCCTCAAGCTATCAAGAATATCTTGCCTGCCTTAGGTAATGAATTCGTTATGATGATCAAGGAAACATCTTTGGCAAGTACATTCTATATTGGAGAATTAATGACTGTTAACAGTGTTATTAAATCGGCTACTTATAAATCCATTGAACCATTAGTAATTGTTGGTTTGATCTACTTTATTGTTACATATTCATTATCAAAATTAATTAAATACATGGAAGGGAAGTTGAGTGTCAGTGACTAAGGAACTAATTGTTGTAAAAGACTTACATAAAAATTTTGGAGATCTTGAAGTATTAAAAGGAATTGATCAAACAATCCATCAAGGAGAAGTTGTTAGTATTATTGGACCTAGTGGTTCAGGAAAATCTACTTTCTTACGTTGTCTAAACTTATTAGAAAAACCATCTAGTGGACAAATCATTTTCGAAGGTATAGATATTGCAGCTGAAAATGTTGATATTGATACACATCGTAAAAAGATTGGAATGATCTTCCAGCACTTTAATGTATTTCCACATTTAACAGTTTTAGAAAATATTACCATCACACCAATTCTAGAACTTAAAACACCAAAGGCCCAAGCTGAAAAAGAAGCAATTGAATTGCTTAAAAAAGTAGGCTTGGAAGATAAGAAGGATGAATATCCAAGAAAATTATCTGGTGGACAAAAACAGCGTCTAGCTATTGTTCGTGCTCTAGCTATGCATCCAGATGTAATTTTATGTGATGAACCAACAAGTGCATTAGATCCAGAAATGGTAAAAGGTGTACTGGAAGTCATTAAAGAATTGGCAAATCAAGGAATGACAATTGTGATCGTAACACACGAAATGGGATTTGCCCGTGAAACAAGTGATCGCGTATTATTTATGGATGAAGGTATTATTCAAGAACAAGGAACTCCAGAAGATATCTTTGAACATCCACAAAATCCAAGAACCATCAAATTTTTATCGCAAGTACTATAAGCTTGGGCACATGCTCAAGCTTTTCTTATGGTATAATTTAATAAATTGGAGGAAATTGATATGAATTCAGAATGGTCATTAGACATATTGTACAAGGGATTTGATGATCCTAAATTTAGTGAAGATCTAACATCTTTTGAAAAGAAGGCAAAAGAATTGGATGAACTTTCAAAGACTTTAAGTCATGAAAATGAAAAGAAAGATCTTCTTCAAATTGTTAAAGTATTAGAAGAGTTTGAATTATTAGAAAAACATTTGAGTTGCTTTGGATCTTTGAGTCAATCCACAAATACGGCGAATGCGAAAGCGGCAGCAGCCATTGATAAAGTAGCTACTATCGCAAGTACAGCCAGTAAGGCTATGGCAGTATTCTCTCGCTATATTGCGGATATGAAGGATTTAAACAGCTATTTAAATTGTCCAGAACTTTGTGAATACAAATATTTCTTAAATGACATTCACGAAAGCGGAAAATATTTGTTAAGTGAAGACGTAGAAGAGGCACTTGCCAAAATGAATATTTCTGCAGGTTCTGCTTGGGAGAAGCAACAAAGTCTACTCACAAGTTCATTGGAAGTGGAATATGATGGTAAAAAGTTACCTTTGGCATCTGTTCGTAATCTAGCGTATGATGCAGATAAAGAAGTTCGTAAAGCTGCCTATGAAGCTGAACTTAAAAGTTATGCACCTATTGCGGATGCAGTAAGTTTTTCTTTAAACAACATTAAACTACAAGTGATTACCGAAGCTAAAATGCGTGGCTATACAAGTCCAATGGATATGACGCTACACCAGTCTCATGTATCCCAAAAAACATTAGATGCACTTCTTAGTGCAATGCAGAAATACTTGCCAGTATTCCATAAGTATTTGAAAAGAAAAGCTGAAATGTTAGGGTATGAAAATGGCCTTCCTTGGTATGAATTATTTGCGCCAATTGGAAAATCAGCTACGACAAGTTTTACTCCAGAAACTACAAAAGAATATTTGGTTAATCATTTTAGACCATTTTCTGATGACTTGGCCGATATGATGGAAGAAGCTTTTGACAATAACTGGATTGATTTTTATCCACATAAAGGAAAAGTGGGTGGAGCTTTCTGCTGCAATATGCCGTTTGTGAAACAATCACGCGTATTAACTAATTTTGATGGAGGACTTGGAGACGTAGTTACTTTGGCTCATGAACTTGGACATGCATATCATGGATTAAACATTGAAAGTCATAGACCATTAAATTGGGAGTATTCTATGCCAGTTGCAGAAACGGCAAGTACATTCAATGAAAATATCATTATGAATGCAGTGATTGATGAAACAGAGGATAAAGAAGTTAAACTAGGTTTGATTGAAAATCAGCTTCAAGACTTATGTCAGATCATCTGTGATATTTATTCTCGTTACTTATTTGAAAAAGCCGTATTTGACAGAAGAAGTGATGAGTTCTTATTCAAGGATCAGTTGAATGAAATTATGTTGGACGCACAAAAGCAAGCTTATGGCGATGGACTTGATCCAAATTGTCTACATCCATATATGTGGGTTTGTAAATCGCACTACTATTCTTCAGATCTAAGTTATTATAACTGGCCATATGCTTTTGGTGGATTGTTTGCGCGAGGCTTAGTTGTGAAATATCAAGAGATGGGTAAAGAAAAATTCGTTCCTAAATATAAAGAGATGTTACACACAACAACGGTTGCATCGGTAGAAGATACAGCTAAAGTATTGGGTATTGATTTAACGGATGAAGCATTCTGGATTTCTGCATTGGAAACCGCAAAATCAAGAATTGAACAATTTATCGAATTATCGAAATAATTGCTTGGAAACAAGCAATTTTTTTCTGCAAAAGTTCACAAATGATGATATAATCTATTGCGTTCGAATTTTTTCAAGGAGAGATTTAATGAGTACAGAAATGTTGATGAAAAATAGAGAACGTTTTATCAAAAACGTAAATAGTAATGAGAATGGTGCAGCCGCCCTTTCTTTAAGATTATTTTGTTACGCTAGATTTATGGCAGTAAAAAACCCGTATGCAGAAACGCATGACTGGGTATATGAAAACGAATTGACTAGTGCCCAAGCCAATCAATATGTATTCCGCTTACTGGATGGAAGTACAGAAAAACCGTCTATGGATATGTTAATTCGTAAGTTAAAAAGTGTTCGTTTGGTTCGTGATAGTGAAATGAACGGTAGAAAAATTTATGTCATCAAGTTCACGGATATCGAAATGGAAGAATTGATGAACAAGAGCATTATTGATAAGCCAAGCGAAAAGTTATTAAAAGAAAAGAAGTCTTCTGTAAAGAAAGAAAGAGAAGAAGTAGTAAATTCATCTTGGAAGGACATCTTTTTGAAAAATAGTAAAGGTGAGAATTTACAGATGCTACGTTACTGGTTCTATATTCAGTATAATGCTGAAAAGAATGGCAAGAAATATGTTTCCAGAAGCCTAGCGTTAAGTGAAAGTGCGATTGAATATGTGTATAGGGGTATTCCTAAAAGAATGGAAGTTTTGCAGGATTTATTTGCACAAATGAAACAGATGAAGCTGGTTAAAGAAGATGTAGTTAAAAACGAAATAGTAGTTCGTCCAGCTAAACTAGAAGGTTTAGAAATCAAAAATTATATTAAGGATAAGCCTGTTGATTTAATGAGCTTTAATTACACGAATGTATAAGAAAACGACGAGATTTAGTTCTCGTCATTTTTATATATTTTATAATTGTTTTTGCCTGTTCGTTTTGTTTGATACAAGGCTTGATCGGCATGGCGATACAGTTCCATAAAGGTTGTACCATCTTTAGGGGCAAAGGCAATTCCAATGCTGATGGATAATTTGAAATCTTTTAATTCTTCAATCTTTAATTCATTGACTTTTTGAAGTAGAGACTGAATTCTAGATTCAGCAATATTTTCATCTTGAATTAGAATAATAAATTCATCTCCTCCAATTCTTCCAACAATATCACTCTGTCTAAAATGATTCTTAAAGAGTAAGCCCAAGTTTTCTAAGACTTTATCACCTATGGCATGGCCATAATTATCATTAACAGATTTAAAGGCATCTACATCAAGAATCAAGAAACAACAATGTTCTTTATTATTTAGTTTTTGATCAATGAGTTTTTGCGTTGTTTCCTTATTGAAAACGGAAGTTAATGGATCAATTTCAGATAAATGAATCAAATACTTATTTTCTCTTGAACTTGAATGAGCCAAATACACTATAAGACTCAATACGATCAATCCTAAAAATGTTGCCAATAAAGTTTCATAGTGAGTAATAAATGTATAGGATTCTTGAGCCGCATGAACGGGTACAATATAGCCGACCATCCAATCATTGATTTTTAGTGGGGAATAAGCTAAATATAAAGATTCTTTCTTTTTTGTCTGAATCAAGACAAGATCTGATTTTTGATTCTTAAAGTCGGTTTTGATTTTCTTTTGATTACAGACATTAAATAAATTATCAACTGTATTTAGTTTATGCTTTTTTTCATACTGTTTATTTCTAGTGATTAGATTTCCATCTTGATCGACAATAAAACTTTTTCCTTGTCCTTCAAACAGATCATCAAACAACATATTGCCTAGTTTTGTGACATTGTAAGAACCGCCTACTACGCCAATGACTTGTCTATCTCTAAAGATGGGCACGCATAAAATAACACGTGTTTGTTGATCAACACTACTTTCTAATGGATCAGAAAGAGATTGTTTGCCTTGCATAGATTCTTTAAAATATCGACGATGAGCTACATTTTTTATGACTTCATTATCATATAGAGCATTTCCATTTGGATCGATGATTGCCGTTCGATTTAAATCTGTATTATGCATAAAGGCTTGAATTAAAGAAACATTATCCTCTGAAAATAAATCTTGAGATTTAGATAGTTCTTGTGCAAGTACATTTAAATAGGAATAGTTGATATTTAAAATTGTATTTAAATGCTCACTTTGCCTTACAACATTAGTAATCAGAGTTTTTCTAGAATTATTTTCAACCGCAATTGAAACGCCGTTAAAGAAGATCACGATTCCCATAATCAAAGTCAAAATGAAAGTGATAATTGCGACAATATAGTTCGTAATGAATTTTTTTCTTGGAAAATAATGATCTTTCATATGGGAACTCCTTTTTTTAATTATACCAAGAAAAATGGTAAAAGAATATTGAATTATATACAACTAACCATTATTTGTGAAATCAATCACATTTTCGTGTATTATATAAGGTATAAAGAAAATTGCTCCCAACATTAAGAGAATTCTGCGTGAAAGGTGCTTATAAGAAATTTGTAAGTAGAACTATGGCTATGCTCTTTTTGTGTGTGGAGTATAGCTTTTTTCTTTAAGAAGGAGATGAATATGGAAACACGTGTTGCCGTGATGGGAATTATTGTAGAAGATACAAATGCAGTGAATCTATTGAATGAAATTCTTCATGAATATAGTGAATATATTATTGGAAGAATGGGAATACCTTACAAACAAAAACATATAAGTGTAATTTCAATTGCGTTAGATGCTCCACAAAATACAATTGCTGCTTTGGCAGGTAAATTAGGAAATATACAGGGAATTAGTGTGAAAACAGCCTATTCCAATGTGATTAGCCATGATTGAAGCATATCGATTGATTGATAAACTTGAAAGAGAACACTCTTTAAGTTTATTAGAATATAAAACTTTAATTGAAGCTGAAAATGATGCTTTACGCTTATATGCTGCTAATAAAGCGAAAGAACAAGCTACGTTAATATATGGAAATTCAGTCTATGTACGTGGACTTATTGAAGTAGGAAATTATTGTCGCAACGACTGCTTCTATTGTGGAATTCGCAAGTCCAATTTCAATTGTGATCGCTATATATTAGTCGAAGAAGATATTCTGCATTGCTGCAAAGAAGGTTATGAACTTGGTTTTCGCACTTTTGTTTTGCAAGGTGGCGAAGGAATTTATAAAAAGGATTTTGTCACAGATGTAGTTCAAAAGATTCGTAGTGAATATCCAGATTGTGCGATTACCCTTTCTTTAGGTGAAGAAGATAGAGATACATATAAGGCTTGGTTTGATGCGGGAGCCAATCGTTATTTATTAAGACATGAAACGGCTAGTAAAAATCATTATGAAAAGTTGCATCCAAAAAATATGTCTTTTGATCATCGTATGCAGTGTTTAAAAGACTTAAAGGAAATCGGTTATCAAGTAGGATGTGGCTTTATGGTAGGTTCACCTTATCAGACAAGTGAAACTTTGGCGATGGATTTGAAGTTTATTGAAACATTTAAACCTGACATGTGTGGAATTGGTCCTTTTATTTCGCAAAAGGATACACCGTTTAAAGATATGACATGTGGAACTTTGAATCAAACTTTATTCTTATTGTCTTTGATTCGTTTGATTCAACCAAACATTTTACTTCCTGCTACAACAGCTTTAGGAACGATTGATCCTCAAGGAAGAGAAAAGGGAATTCTTGCGGGGGCCAATGTAGTTATGCCTAATTTATCGCCGGTGAGCGTCAGAAAAAAATATGCGTTGTATGATAATAAAATTTGTACAGGCGAAGAGAGTGCAGAATGTAAAGATTGTTTATCAAGGCGTATGGATTCAATAGGATACAAGATCGTAACTGATCGTGGAGATATTAAAAAATAAAAGAGGAGATATAAAAAATGAGTAATTATAACCCAAAATCATTAAAGGCAGAAGAATTTATTAGTCATGAAGAAATTCTTGAAACAATTGAATATGCCGAAAAGAACAAACACAATGTGGAATTGATTGATCAAATTTTAAATAAGGCTCGTCCACAAAAGACAGAGCATGGTGTTCATTGTGAAGGTTTAACACACCGTGAAGCAAGTGTACTTTTAGCTTGTGACATTCCTGAAAAAGTAGAAGAAATGTATAAGCTTGCCAATGAAATTAAACAAGCATTCTATGGGAATCGTATTGTGATGTTTGCCCCATTATATTTATCAAATTATTGTGTAAATGGATGTGTATATTGTCCTTATCACATGAAGAATAAACATATTAAACGTATTAAATTAACACAAGATCAGATTCGTGATGAAGTTATAGCACTACAAGATATGGGACATAAACGTTTGGCTATTGAAGCAGGCGAAGATCCAGTACACAATTCAATCGAATATATCTTGGATTCTATTAAAACTATTTATTCGATTCAACACAAGAATGGCGCAATTCGCCGTGTCAATGTAAATATTGCGGCTACAACGGTAGAAAATTATCGTAAATTAAAGGAAGCTGGAATAGGAACTTATATCTTATTCCAAGAAACATACAATAAAAAGAGTTATTTAGAGTTGCATCCAACAGGACCTAAACACGATTATGACTATCATACAGAAGCTATGGATAGAGCCATGGAAGGTGGAATTGATGATGTTGGATTGGGTGTATTATTTGGCTTGGAAGGCTATCAATATGAATTTGCCGGCTTAATGATGCATGCAGAACACTTAGAAGCTGTTCATGGTGTAGGTCCACACACAATTAGTGTGCCTCGTGTAAAACATGCAGATGATATTGATCCAGAAGCGTTCGATAATAGTTTGGATGATGAAATCTTTGAAAAGATTGCAGCGTGTATCCGTATTGCCGTTCCATATACTGGAATGATTATTTCTACACGTGAATCTCAAGAAGTTCGTGAAAAAATGCTTCACTTAGGTGTATCTCAAATTAGTGGGGCAAGTCGTACATCTGTTGGTGGATATACAGAAGAAGAGCGTCCTCATGATTCAGAACAATTTGATGTATCTGACCAAAGAACATTAGATGAAGTTGTGAACTGGTTGATGGAGTTAGGTTACATTCCATCTTTCTGTACAGCATGTTATAGAGAAGGAAGAACAGGAGATCGTTTCATGTCTTTGTGTAAGACAGGGCAAATTCAAAATTGTTGTCATCCTAACGCATTGATGACTTTATGTGAATTTTTAGTTGACTATGCGAGTGAAGATACAAAGAGAATTGGTTTTGAGTTGATTGAAAAAGAATTGAACAAAATTCCAAATGCGAAAGCTCAACAAATTGCTCGTGACAATGTGGATGCGATCAAGTCAAGCAATCGTAGAGATTTCAGGTTCTAATTATGTCTAATTTAAATAGTACGATAAGCGCGAATCGTACACACATTGGATTTTTCGGTTTAAGAAATGCTGGAAAATCCAGTGTAGTCAATGCGATTACCAACCAGAATGTGTCTTTAGTTTCTAATATAAAGGGAACTACGACAGACCCTGTAAAGAAATCAATGGAAATCTTACCGATTGGACCTGTTGTGATTGTGGATACGCCGGGTATGGATGATGAAGGTACTTTGGGTGAATTGAGAATTAAAAGAACGTTAGAAGTTTTAAAAACAATGGATATGGCCGTATTGGTAGTTGATGCGAATGTAGGTCTACAAAAAATAGATTTGGATTTGATTGACATGTTTAAAGAAAATAAATTACCTTATTTTATAGTTTTTAATAAGTGTGATTTGATTGAAGAAAAGAAAGAACTGGCTTCTAATGAAATCTATGTGAGTGCTCTAAACAATGACAATATAGATGGATTAAAGCAATTGTTGGCTAGTGTCGCAAAGAAACAGGAAGAAAAGACAATTATTGGTGATTTAATTGATTCGGGCGATGTTATTGTGCTTGTGATTCCAATTGATCAATCGGCTCCTAAAGGAAGATTGATTTTACCTCAACAACTTGTATTAAGAGATATTTTAGATCATCATGCGATTGGTATGACTTGTCAGGTAGAAGAATTGGATGCAACCTTAAAGAAGGTTACTCCAAAACTGGTTATTACAGATTCCCAGGCTTTTAACAAGGTAAGTCAAATCGTAGATAAATCTATTCATTTAACTTCTTTCTCTATTCTTATGGCACGCTTAAAAGGAAGCTTATCTACAGTGCTTGAAGGGGCCAACAAGTTAGATCATCTGCAAGATGGGGATTGTGTATTGATTAGTGAAGGGTGTACGCACCATAGACAGTGTGGTGATATTGGTACGGACAAGCTTCCAAAATGGATCTTGAATTATACAAAGAAGAATATAACTTTTGAATTTACTTCTGGACAAGGATTTAAAGAAGATCTTTCGAAATATAGTGTTGTGATTCATTGTGGTGCATGTATGTTGAATGAAAAAGAAGTGCAGTCTCGCGTAAAGGAATGTAAGAAACAGCATGTGCCATTCACAAATTATGGCATTGCAATTGCGAAAATAAACGGGATATTAGATCGTTCAGTAGAGGTGTTTTAGATGAAAAAAATATATATATCAGCCGATATTGAAGGTATTTGGGGAAACAGTAATCCGGCAAATACAGCTAAGAATGGATACTTATATTCTGAATATTGTACAAATATGATGAATGAAGTCAATCTTGTGATTGATTTATTGTTTCAAAATGGCGTAGAAGAAGTTGTGGTCAATGATGGTCATGGAAATATGGATAATCTTCTTCCTTCAAAATTAGATCCTAGAGCTGCTTTTGTGTCCGCAAATGGAGCTTATAAGGAATTTGGGATGATGGAAGGTTTAGATGATTCTTTTGATGGAGCATTATTTATTGGATATCATTCTCGATGTAACTCACCAGGCGTTATGGCTCATACGATTTGGGGTACTATGGTACGAAAAATTGTAGTAGATGGGAAAGAACTTGGTGAAAGTGGCATAAATCGACTGTTGGCAAACGAATTTGGAGTGCCAGTTATCTTAGCAAGTGGTGATAGTGAATATGGTAAGCAGGTAGAAGAAGAACTTGGTTGTGTATTTGTGGAAACAAAGAAAACATTAAACAATCAGTGTGCTTTGTGTTGTAGCTTTAATGAGTTGAAGAATAGATATACATATGGTATACAAGAAGCTTTAAAAACAGATGAAAAACCAACTATATCTTCATCTCACACAATGGAAATAACATTCCATCATAGTCGAAATGCGGATTTTGTATCTCGTATGGACAATGTAGAAAAGATGGATGATTGTACGGTTCGTATCGAAAAAGAAACATATAAAGATTTATATGCCTTGATGCGTTTTGTGATTAAAGTATGTAATGCATATGCCTAAAATAAGAAAACCATTCTAGTGTTGGCGTCTAGAATGGTTTCTTTCTATATTCATTGCCTTATCTTTAAGGCACTTATAGAATATCATCCCATGTTGTCATAAATTTAGTATAACTTTGGT
>PPYE01319737.1_pt1 | contig 66206 bp, 69 predicted proteins | sample 1559881 | NCBI WGS metagenome assembly PPYE01 (sample SAMN08240022, study PRJNA423297) | Human gut metagenome, whole genome shotgun sequencing project. | reverse complement strand
TCATTTATCACAACTTCCAGATTGGCATTATCAACAAAATGTTTTATCATACCCTCTTCGTCTAAACCGAAAGTTTGGGTAATATCTTCGTCAGACAGTTTATACCCAATATGCGGTTCTACCGCACTCTTAAAGGCTTTCAGGCACATTGGAATAGTATCTCCAATGGTACCGTCAAGATCAAAAGCTACTAATTTAACCATTATTGTTATTGTTATTAGTTATTGATTTTACGGATTACCCGGCACGGGTTTCCCACCGCCAGGCTATTATCAGGTATATTTTTGGTAACCACACTGCCTGCTCCGATAACACTTCCTTTGCCTATGGTAACCCCCGGCAAAATAATTACTCCGCCACCGATCCAGCACCCATCCTCTATGGTTACAGGAAGGGCATAAGTGTGACGTATAAGGTCGATACCATTTTCGGTTTTAACCGGAGTAAGCCTTTCGTTTAATTCAATGGGATGGGTTACTGTGTAAATCTTCACATTGGGGGCTATCAGTATATTGTTGCCAATAATGATTTTATTACAGTCAATGAATGTGCATCCGGTATTGACTGTAACATTATTGCCTATATGGATATTACAGCCATAATCGCAAATAAATGAATGGCCGACAGAAACTTTCGCTCCTATGCTGCCAAACATTTCTTTCAGTATTTTATACTTCTCCTCTTTTTGTTCATAAGGCTGTGAGTTATACCTCATCAACAAATCAATGGTTTTGCCTTTTAATTTAAGGAAAACCGGATCATGACAATCGTACCATTCTCCTGCCAAGCATTTTTCCATTTCTGTTTTCATAAGCCTTTATCATATTGATGAATCAACTTTATTTCTTATTGTCTTATACTTATCTGTATTTATCAATTCTAAAAGTTTAATTAAAAATTAATTTTATAGCAGATGTTTGGCAATGCAAGTGAATAATCATTTACTTCTATTTTATGGGTTCGGTAATTGTAATAATGTGTCTGAGAACCTTTGGTGCCGGTTGCATTCACATGTTTTACTGCGAATTCGTGTGATACATTTTTTTGATTTATTTTGTAGCTGATGGTGTAGCTGGCGATAAACATCGGGTCAAATTTTTCGGAGTACGCGCGGCTTTCGTCATATTGCACTTCATTGTCAGGATGTGCCAGCGTAGCATCCGTATCAACCGGCGAATAGCGGTCACCTCCCTGCAATGTGAGTTTCAGATTGACACTGATGACATTCTGTTTGTTGCTTCCTACCATCCACTCCTTGCCGCCAAGCGTATTGAAAATATACTTGCGGTTGTAACGTGTATTGTGCCATACGCCATCTCCACCACAATAACGGGAGTTGAATACCGAACCGGTAAACATATAATACCATCCTCTGGTCAGATAACGTTCCAATGTGATATCCACACCGTAATTACGTCCTTTACCCTCGTTTACCAGTGCCTTGTCTGTGTAAAAATCAATACGGTTCAGTACAGAATATGAACCGTTGGCTTCTACAGGGATGTCATATAGATACTGGTAGAAAGGTTCTATTTTCAGGTTTGTATTTTCCGATATTTTCCATGCGTAGGATAGCATAAAGTGATGCGCTTTTGTGAAATCCAGTTTTTTATTTACGAATTGGTTGTCTACTTCGACGAAATAGACATCGATTTTCTCCATGCGGCTGTGCATCCCGTATGCTGCGGCAAATGTACTGCGTGCCGACGGTTGCCATTTGATGCCGGCACGTGGTTCTACTGTCCATGAATCGTTCAGTGTAAGCCACTGCCCGTTCAGTCCAAAGTTTAATGTAATATAGTTGTTGAGACTAAATGCATTGCTGATATATGCAGTAATTAGTCCTGTACTTCCGTCGCCGTCATAAACCGGATGTATAGCTGTTCCGATATACTCTGATTTGGTCATATCCATATTGTAGAACATGCGTGTATAATTCAATCCGGTTTTGTTGGTAAAGCGTGAACTGAACTTGCGGCTATGCGATACATCGGCAATCAAGTTGGAGAAGTTCCGTTTCATATCAAGATATGGAAAGTGTTTCATGTTATTGTCATAAAAATCCACATAGGCATGTTCGTCGAAATAAGAGCCTGCAAGTGTTGTTTTAAGTTGTCCGCCTCCACGAAAGAGATAGGAGTGGCTTAATCCGCCGGCTGCCATATATTGTTTGGATGCGGAGTAATTCTCATCCATTTTAGCCTCCCACTCTGTTGAATCGGCATTTTCGGTAACTAAGTTGTCAATTAACCCGGTTGCCCAAATCGAAAATGTTCCGGCTTTACGGGTTGGGAAATTGAACTTCATATTCAAATCCTGATAATCTATTTTTTGCCCGTCCATATCCATTAATCCGACTTTGTCCACAAAACCGGTTGCAGAATAGCGGTAATTAATAAGATATGAAGAGCCGTTTTTACGGCTGATAGGACCTTCAGACGCAAAATCGAATCCTAATGTTCCGATTTGTGCCGTATGTTCGTAGTGCTGGTTATTTCCGTTTCGTAGTTTTACATCGAATACACCGGAAACAGCATTGCTATACTCAGCCGGAAATGCACCGGTAAGAAAGTCGGAATTACCAAGTACGTGAGAACTTAATGATGATAAAACACCACCTCCGAGAATGGAAATATCTGCAAAGTGATTCGGATTAGGAATTTCCACTCCTTCCATGCGCCATGAAAGCAGGTGTGGTGCGTTACCATGAATAGAGATTCCGTTGGTGCCACCATCGGATGAAACTCCAGCAAAAGCGGTAGCTAATCGTGCTGGATCATCGACTCCTCCGGCATAGCGACTTGCTTCTTCCACACTGAACATACGGGCACCAGTAGTAGTCATTTTGTTAAGTGGTTGTTCTTTGTTGATATGAGGGCGGATGATTACTTCGTTTAATGTGTAGGCCGACTCTTTCATTGTGATTTCCAAATAGGTTTCTTTGGCCGATGAAACCATGATTTCTTTGATGATTGCCGGCTCGTATCCCATGTAGGAAGCTTTGATTGTATGCCGCCCGACAGGTACATTGTTGATTATAAATTGACCATCATTGTCGGTTATCACTCCTTTTTCCGGATTGTCGACAAGCGTAACGGTTGCAAACGGGATTGTTTCACCGGAGGCGGCATCGGTGATAACTCCCCGGATTGTTTGAGTGGGCATATCACTAATGTTTTGGGCGAAGGCGGTTAATTGGAAAACTGACAATAATAAAATGATGCAAATTTTAATGCATGATTTATTTGTTTGACTTAACATGATATTTCTTATTTTATAATGATGCAAATTAATGGCTAATTTAAATGCTATTTTGGGAAAGGGGACGAAAGCCCGTTATTTGGGGACGAAAAGAGGAAATAGATTATAAAAGAGGGGGGCTATATTCTCATTAGTTGCTGGTATAATACAAACAGATCTTTAAATAATATCTCGGAAACTTCTAATCCATGATGTTTTGTCCCCGAAAAGGACTATTTCGTCCCTTTTTGAAGAGATGCTTGTTGTAATAGTGTATCTTTGTAGTTGAAAATGAGGATAGAGGATGAATACAAAAATAGCTATACAGACCCCTTTATATAATTTCTTGGTTGAGCCAAAATTCAGATGGTTCAGGCATCTAATACTCATTCTTTTTATCGGTCTTGTTGTTTCAGAAGATGTCTACAGAATTTATGGAGGGAAGGTTAGTACGTTATCTCTATGCAAATTATTGGGAATCTATATGGTGGCTTACCTCTCTGTTATATACCTGAATATTTACTGGTCTATCCCAAAGTTTTTGCTGAAAAAGAAATATGTACAATATGTTCTTACCTTAACAGGTACTTCAGCCCTTCTTTTATTTTCAGAAACCTCAATAGAATATTTTATACACAAAATTAATGAAATACCCTTTGAGCAATTTTTGTTCCTCTCTGAGGCTCAAAATCCAACTATGCACTTAATTTATAATTATATACTGATCATCATTTATATTACCAGCATTTCGTCTGTTATTTTCTACAAACAATGGATGCTGAATATAAAGAAGGTTGAACAACTCAAAGCAGAACGGTTTAATTCGGAATTGAATAGCCTGAAAAACCGGATCAGTCCCGATTTTCTTTTTGATAAACTACACCAAGCTGCAGGGTATTGTCTGACCAATCCTTTGCATGCTTCCAGTATCCTGTTTAAGTTAAGCCGTGTTTTACGGTACCAGTTATATGACAGCAGTAGAGAAAAAGTGCTACTTAATTCTGAGATTAAATACCTGAATGACTACCTGACTCTTGAAAAAGAGTGTAATGACGGGTTTGATTTTAAAATTACCTATCCGGAATCTGTAAGAAATTACTTAATTCCCTCCTCACTACTTATCTCATTCGTGGAAAATTCCCTCAAAAATTTATCAGCAACAAATGACAATACATGGATTCATATTGACTTTAACGTAACCGGAGATCTCTTTACTTTCAATATAACGGATAACAGGTTTATATCGGAAAGCACAGATAATAAAGATGATCTTCGGTTAGTATGCAGACAGTTGGAGCTTATGCAAAACAAAGAATATAGTTTAAGTTCAGGATGGGATCAACATTCAAATCAGTATAAAACTGTTTTTCAATATAAATTATAAAGATGGCTTTATTTGAAAAGGTAAATAATACAATATCAAAAGAGTTGAGTAAAAACAAATACCGATTTCTTGGACTGATTGTCTTTCTGTCTGTTATTCTGATGCTTACGTATCAAATGACTGATATTACTGTAATCACACTGCATTCTGATAAACCATTTATTTATGTCTGGATAGCGCATTTTGTAATTATAACAGGCATTATTCTATTTAACATGAATGTTTTGATTCCCCGTTACCTTTTAACAGGAAAGCTAATAAAATACATCTTGTCAATTTCAGGTTGTGTTTTTCTTATTATAGTTTTAATAGTCATTATCCAAAACTTATTTTTTGATATTGTAGAAAATGATAATCCTGACAATCCTTTACTAAATCTATTTGGGAATTTGGCCTCTATGGGAATGATTCTTGTTTCTACATCAATTTATGCACTTTTCCGGGGCTGGGCTGATTATAACCGTCAGGTTACCGAACTGGAAGCTTCTACAAAAGAGGCTGAACTTCAACAACTCAAGAGCCAGGTTAACCCCCATTTCCTCTTCAATACGATTAATAATGTCAACATTAAAGTTGAAAAGGAGCCAGAAAAGGCCTATGAAATGATAACCAAGCTGGAAGATTTATTGCATTATCAACTTAAAGACACAAAACAGGAGAAAGTATTTTTAAAGAATGATATTTCGTTCTTTACTGATTATCTGGAACTGGAAAAGACCCGCAGGAATAGGTTTTCTTATACAATAGAAGCAGACCCTGAAGTATATAATCTGGAGGTATATCCCTTGTTATTTATACCGTTTGTTGAAAATGCGGTAAAGCATAGTTTATCGGCAAAAGGAGAATCAATTATAAATATTGCTTTTACCCGGCAACAGGATAATTTGTATTTCCGGTGTGAAAACACAAGGCCACCCGTACCAGTCAAACAGAAGTCCGGAGGGTTGGGGTTGAAGAATATCAAACGACGATTGGATTTACTGTATGGAAGTACATACACATTAAATATAACAGAACCAGAAAATAAATATATAGTTGAACTATGGCTAAAGATTTGAATTGCATAATAGTGGATGACGAGCCTATTGCCCGTGAAGGAATGGAAAATCTGATAAGTAAGACTTCCGGACTTAAGCTGGATGGGATGTTTGAATCGGCAGAAGCTGCCTCAGCATACCTGAAAGATAATTCCGTCGATCTTATTTTCCTCGATATAGAAATGCCGGAAATCAACGGGATTGAATTTGCACGTACCATCCCTGATAAAACACTTGTTATATTCACCACAGCCTATTCAGAATACGCAATGGACAGTTATGAGGTAGATGCGGTGGACTATCTGGTTAAGCCTATTGAACCGGAAAGGTTCAGGAAGGCAGTTAATAAAGCAATTCAATATTACAGTCTTTTAGAAAATGCTGAAAGTGAGGGAATAGATACTGAGGATGATTTTATATTTGTAAAATCGGATCGCCGTTATTTCAAAGTTTACTATAGTGATATCCTATATATTGAGGGGCTGAAAAATTATGTAGTTATCCATACCGAGAAGAAGAAGATTGTTACAAAAATCTATTTAAGTACCATGAGTGAACTGCTACCTCCAAAGATATTTTTCCGTATTAATAAATCCTATATTGTAAACCTGAGCAAGATCGATTCTTTTGATAATAACGACGTATTTATAGATGACTATGAGATAGCTATCGGAACTGCTTACAGAGATGAGTTATATAGTATATTAATGTCCCGAAAGCTATAGGATTTTTCCACACGAAATGCTGTGGAATAAGAATGTTTTTTTTGCAATATTATTAACAAATAAATGAATCTACTAAACGGAATAATAACAAATGAAAGTCAAAAGCACCCCAATCCCAATAGACAGTTCAGTAAACAAATATCTCCCTGCCAATTATTCGGATGTGTTCTCTTGTGAAACAACGAGCAACACACTTTCTCCTGACGATATTGTTACCAGTTTCTTTACCGATATGCCGGGATGGGTAAATGCTCTTTTCAAATTACGTCATTTCTTGGTGCGGTTCGTTGGGTTAAAAGGTGACGATGGCGATATTCGTCAGTTAGAAGAATGCATTCGCACAGGCGGTAAAAATGGATTTGTTTCTGTCCCCGATAAGAATGACCATGAAACCGTATTACTGTTGGAAGACAAACATTTGAATGCCTATCTATCGGTATATGTAACAAAATTAAACAGCAATAAACAAAACGTATCGCTTATAACGGTAGTACACTTTAATAAGAAACTTGGCAATATCTATTTTTCGATTATCAAACCATTCCATAAGATAGTGGTGAAAAGTATGTTGAAGAGGGTTCTATCAAAAAATAGTATAAATGAAACAGCCTCTATTAGTAAATAAAAACTGCCAACTTAAAAAACACCTGGCAAAATGCGGTTGTACTGTTATAGGTAAAACTTCCCTATCGAATAAGTAACAGCATTGCCTCCAATAAAGGTTCGATTTCCTGCATCTATACAATATAGCTTGCCCAGACGCTCGGATATCTAATATGCTACCAGTTCTTTTCTTGATAGTTCCTTGCTCCAGTAAGGTACTAACGAACAATGGGAAGAACCAGTAACATAGTCTTCGAGTATTGTAGCTTGCGGTGTGAAAAATCTGGATGCAAAATCACAGTTATCACCGGGAGCAGTTACAGCCACTCCTCCTTGTCCCAGATTTATTTTATCAAACTGATGCCTGTCAATTTCAATATCTCTGACATTATTTTCATTCTTATATACCAACACATAATCTCTTTCAGCTTTGAGCACTTTATGGGGCTGAATATTTAATGATAGCTTTATTTCGTCAGGTAAAGAAGATTCTACCGGAGGACGCGAGGGAAAATCAAGAATATACTTATCTTCTGAGATATCGACCATGAGTAAGCCGCTTTCTGTATTAAACATTATCCTGTTCCCGGCGCAATGCATAATTGTTTTAATTGCATGGGCTGCTGCTAATGTTGAATGGCCACACAGATCCATTTCCAAATCCGGGGTAAACCACCTCAAATCAAATGAATCTCCGTTTTGTACGATAAAAGTCTGAGCAAAAAGCCGAAATCAGCCAAACGAGGACAACCGACTGTAAATGTGCAGGTAAAGTCCTTTGTTTGGCTTTTCTTTTGGACGGCAAAAGCCACCGATAGACAAAGGTAAGACAAAGTTGGGTTACCACATCATTACCAACGGAAAAAATGCAAACCAACTATAAGTCTCTGTTTGTCTGCTTCTTGCGCTATGTCGCATAACCTCTTATAACTCAAAGTAAACTAATTTTGTAACCAGTTAAAATTTTGAGTTATGCGATCAACATTTAAGATTTTATTCTATTTGAAGCGAAACAATCCTAAAGCCGATGGAACAGTACCAACGATGTGCAGAATCACAGTAGACGGAACAATCAGCCAATTCAGTTGTAAGATGAATGTACCTCCCAGTCTTTGGGATACCAAAGCAGGACGATTGATAGGCAAAAGCAGATTAGCATTAGAAACTAACCTTGCATTGGATAAAATCCGTACGGATATTAACCGCCATTATCAGGAAGTAATGCAAACGGACGGTTTTGTTACAGCCGACAAGGTAAAGAATGCTTATCTGGGTTTAGGCATAAAGCAGGATACATTTTTAGCCCTATTTGCCCAACACAATCAAGAGTTTTCCCGAAAGGTCGGGTATAATAGGGCACAAGCCACATATTCCAAATATTGCACCTTGTATATACACATGGAGAACTATATCAAAAAGGAGTATAAGCGGAATGATATCTTTCTGAAAGAGTTGAACCTCGCTTTTGTCAATGGTTTTGAACATTACCTGCGCACAGTACGGAAATGTTCCACCAATACAATATGGTGCTATATGATTGGCGTTAAACATATAGTAGCCATTGCCCGAAATTCAGGACAATTACCCTTTAATCCATTTGCGGGCTATCTGATAAGCCCCGAAGCCAAAGACAGGGGATTTCTTTCTAAAGAAGAACTTAATTCGCTTGTCGATGCCAAAATGAAGAACGCACAATACGAATTAGTAAGAGATTTATTTGTGTTTTCTTGTTTTTGCGGGTTAAGCTATTCAGATGTAAAGAACCTCACGAAAGACAACCTTAAAACTTCGTTTGATGGTCATTTGTGGATAATCACCCGCAGGCAGAAAACGAACACCGATTCCAGTATCCGACTGTTGGAAGTACCCAAGCGGATAATTGAGAAGTACAAAGGTTATACGAAAGATAACAGAATTTTCCCTGTACCGAGTAATAGCAGTTGTAATAATATTCTGAAAAAGATAGCCAAGCAATGCGGGATTAAAACACGGCTCTCGTACCATGTTGCCAGGCACACATTCGGAACTTTATTAACTATATCACAGGGAGTTCCGATAGAAACTGTTAGCCGAATGATGGGACATACCAATATCAAAACTACCCAAATCTATGCCAAGATAACGAAAGAGAAAATCTCGCAGGATATGGAAATCCTTTCCCATAAACTGGAAAGTCTGGAGAAACAAGTTATAGAAAGGATATGATGTAAGGCAGACAATCGGTCTGCTTTATTTTCTTATTTACTCCTAAATCCCAGACATATCAACTTTATTTTCAAATATGTAAATCATGAAAGGTTTTCGAAGAAGCGCAATCTAAGAGCCAATCATAATAACGATTAGTTCTGTAATCCGTATCTTTGGGGCTCAAAATATAAATTATAAATGAAAATTAATAATGCAATATTCCAAACTATGTGATAGAGTATCAAGTTTCATTGATATTGATGAACAAGAAAAGGAGTTGATAAAAACCTATTTCAACTATGAATCTGTAAAACGAGGAGAAGTATTGATTAAAGCCGGAGAGCATGCCGACAAAGCATTTTTTATACTTTCCGGATATTTGAAGTATAATAAAATCATAGAATCAGGAGATGAAGTAATCGTTCATATATATTCCCCAAATAATTTTGCCATATCATTAAAGAGTTTCTTTTTAGGAACAAAAGCCGAAGAATCATTGGAAGCTATTACCGACTGTGAGTATTTGTGGATTACCAAAGAAGATTTAGATAAATTATATTCTATGAGCTATAAATGGCATAGTTTCGGTAGAAAGTTATTGGAACATGCGCTAATAGAAAAAGAAGAACGGGTTATTGACCAACTAACCCTGGCCGGGCATGATAAGTATATAAAACTGCTTAAGAACAATCCAGATATACTCCAAAATGTACCCGTAAAGTATATTGCTTCATGGATAGGTGTGCAACCCGAATCATTGAGTAGAATAAGGAAAATGAATTAACTAACATTTGTTAAGGAGCTGAACTTGATGCGGTATGTACCTTTGTCGAAAAAATGACAAAGATGAAAACAATATTAATTACCGGAACATCAAACGGAATAGGAAAGGAAATAGCAATTTTATTCGCAAACAAAGGCTGGAATGTAGCTGCAACAATGAGGAGTCGGGGTAAACTATCCATGTTTGCAGAGAATAAAAACATAAAAACTTATCTATTGGATGTAAAAGACAAAGCATCAATAGAATCCTGTATCAAACAAGTGATCCGTGACTTTGGCAAAATAGATGTCTTGGTAAATAATGCAGGTATATACACTACCAATCCACTGGAAATGACTTCGGATGCGGTTATTGAAGATATTGTAGAAACAAACATTAAAGGGGTTATATACACCACCAAAATTGTACTTGAACATTTCCGGGAGAATCGAACCGGTACGATTGTTAATATCTCATCCATTGCCGGACGGGCGACATTTCCATTCCAATCGGTATATCATGCATCTAAATGGGCAGTCGAGGGATTCAGCGAAGGCCTTTATTATGAATTGGAACCATTGGGGATACGTGTCAAAGTAGTTGAACCGGGTGTAGTTAAAACCAATCTTTACGAATCGGTTTCAAGTTTTAATTTTGAAAAATATCCTCAAGAATACCAAGATAGTTTTGTGAAGGGATATGATACACAACTTAATAACTTGAAGAAAGGCTATTCTCCAAAATTGGATGCAATACAAGTATATAAAGCCGTTCATAGTAAAAGCTCTAAATTAAGATACCCTACTGACAGTACAACAAAATTTGCCCTTTTTCTTAATTGGCTTCTTCCTTTATCAATGTTTCGTCGTATAATAAAAAAAACGAACGGTTTGTAAAAGTATTCCCTACAATTACGAAAAGAGTAGGTTTTAGCAAATTGGAAATCACTTCCGCAAAATCGTAAAGTCAAAATCATTCAGCATAAAACAAGGTTTCGGTCTGATTATTAATATTCACATTAAATTTTATGCCTATGAATGAATTATTAGAAGAGAGGCTATTCAGCCTATTGTCTGAATCCTCGCAGGAAATCACAAACGAAGAAATGCAGTGTGCCTATGTGGTATTTATGGAACAGGTAAAAGCAGTCAGTCAATCCGAACAAGAGTTTTCAGAAATCTATCGGATGCTGAATATTACTCGTATTGAGTTACTATTCCTGCAATCGCTTCATCGGTACGAGCAGGGGAAAAAATGCCCTGAAATTTGCCTACCTTAGAAAAGCTGTCCTGTTCCTTGAATCGGAAATAGACTTACTCAAACTTACTTTTCCACAAGCAAATCAATATCCTGCTTACAATCAATCCGACATCCCTAAAGTCTATTTTATCCCTAAGCCCAAAGGAGGTTTAGGGATTGATAGTATGGGTGAGTTCGCAGTCTCCTTTGAACTATCCGGGCAGTTCTTTAATGAAGAAGGAAAGCCCGCTTCCCTCATCCTTATATCGAAAGCTTTGGAATCTGCTTTTAATTTTGACTTTGGCGGTATCTACAAATCCAAAGCCAGAATATTCACTCGTAAGCCGTTCAACCTGACAAAAGCGTTAGATTTTCTGAAGAATCTAATTATTCGGGAGAGCCGGAATAAACAAGATGATAAATAATAGTTTTGTAATCCATTAAATAAAAGCGTGTTACAAAAAACATTTAGGGGAGTACATAGGTATTCCCCTATTTTATTTGCTTCGTTCTTCCGTCCTTTGCTTCATCAATGCATTGAGATAACGAATTAATAATCTCAAAACGAAGTAAAATCATGTATATTAACAATGAAGATTTTGAAAAATGGATGCAGAAGCTATCCAAAAAATTAAGCGAAATCGGTCAGGATTTAAAATCCCTGATTAACACCGATAAGGTATTCGACCAGGACGAGAAACTACTCGATAACCAAGATTTAGCCTTTCTCCTGAAAGTGTCGTACAGGACTCTCCAACGCTATCGGTCAGACGGAAAACTACCTTACTTTATGATAGGTCATAAGACATATTATAGAGTGAATGATGTTCGAGTATTCGTCCATACATATATGGATTATTGGGCTTCCCAAGAATTTGACAAAAAGCACCCGAAAGAAGAAAATAAGGACGAAAAAGAGGAATAATTCTGCTTGCCTAGTCTAACGCAGAATAGTGCAAAGGAAAGGGGCGGTTCTCGGCTCATCGCCTCTTATCTAACGCTCCGCATTTCTCAAAAACAACCTCGCCTGACGGCTCTGTTTGTTTTGCGAAATTAAGCAAGAGGGAACTGGACTTTGTCCTGTTCTTCCTCTTGCCCTGCGGGGCAAAGCCTTCGGCTTTAGAGGCTTAGTATAAACCACTATAATTAGTCCGATAATTAGCATTTTATATTTATCGCTAACTATCAGCCATTTAATAGTATAAGATTCCATTAAAAAGTAATTATCATGAAAAATGAAGTCCCAAAGATTATATATACCACTGTTTCCATAGACAAGGAAACAGGTCGTTTAGTAGAAAAGATATGTAAACGCTATTCGCTGAAAAAGAGTGAAGTTGTAAAACTGGCATTCGGGTACATCGACAAGGCACATATCAACCCTGCGGATGCTCCCGAATCGGTAAAATCAGAACTTGCCAAGATTAACAAACGGCAGGATGATATTATCCGTTTCATTCGCCACTACGAAGAAGAACAACTCAACCCGATGATACGAACAAGTCATTCAATATCCGTTAAGTTCGATACGGCTGTCGGAATCCTGACGGAAAAAGTAAATTTAGAAATAAACACCTCAAAAGATAACCTTGTCAATGTTCTGAAAAAGTTGGACGAGCATTTCGGTAAAATAGCAGTAGTAATAAATAACCAGTCCGCAAGCCTTGATAAACTATCTGCTACGATTGACAGCCATTCCAATGCTATAAATAAGCAAACCCAAACACAGCAAAGGAACAATCAGAAGCTATTGAAACTGATTTCCCTTTATTCGGAACTGGCAACCTGCGGAGTAATGGACGGCAAACGCAAAGAGAACCTAAGAACCGAGATTAACGACCTGATAAACCAATAACTCATGAACATAGATTTCCCGCCACCGTCCAAAGGCACATATAATAACGCAGGCAGTAGCAGAAAGCTATGTAGTTATTTAGAACATGAAGATATGGAACGCATGGAGCAAGGAATCTATACAGAGGGCTTTTTCAATCTGACGGACGATAATATCTACAAATCACAAGTTATAAAAGACATAGATAGTAATATCGGTCAACTTCTAAAAACGGATGCCAAGTTTTACGCTATCCATGTCAGCCCATCAGAAAAGGAACTTAAAGCAATGGGCAATACCGAACAGGAACAAGCCGAAGCCATGAAACGGTATATCCGTGAAGTGGTTATTCCCGAATATGCTAAGAACTTCAACAAAGGATTATCGGCAGAAGATATAAAGTTTTACGGCAAGATACATTTCAGTCGGGACAGGTCAAGCAACGAACTAAATATGCACTGCCATTTGATTGTCAGCCGAAAAGACCAAGCGGGCAAAAAGAAACTATCTCCACTCACCAACCACAAGAATACTAAGAAAGGAACGGTTAAGGGCGGTTTTGATAGGAAATCCCTGTTCCAGCAGGCAGAACAGAGATTTGATAGATTATTCGGCTATAAACGGAAACTTACAGAATCTTTTGAGTATTACAATACCATGAAGAACGGCAGTATCTCCGAGCAACTCAATATGCAGGAACAGCAAATTAAACAAGAAACGACTCGGATACAATCCACTTCTCAAAATACGGTTTCCAGTGAAAGAGAAAATACAGATATGCAAACAGGCTTATATGCGGATAAACAGGATGAATCGAATGAAAACAAGGTTGCATATAAACAAGACGACAATCTTTCAAATACACAATCTGTAAATCAGGAAAATAAGAAAGAAGATAAGCAATCTTTCAATCTCCCCGATTTAGGTTTATCCTCTGCATTAGGCTTACTTACTCCTGATAGCAATAGCAAAGAGGAAAAACAAATTCCGATGAAAAAGAAAATAAAGAAGAAGCCGAAACGAGGATTCAGGCAAGGATAATACCTTTATTCATTTGAGATACAAAAATACACACAGGCAATAGAACGTCAACACCGAGCCGCAAGCGGTTTTTAAAAATTTCTTCCTTTTTGCTTCACAAAAAGAGTAAATTTCTAAAAAGTGTTGCCTTATCTATTCCCTGAATGAAAGAAAGGTATATCAAATAAAAAAAGGAAAAAAATATGTTGGGGGTTAGAGAAAGAATATGTAATTTTACACCCAAGTTATTTGAGGAAATGCAGCGCAAAACGCAGAAATACGCACGGTTGCCAAATCGTTACCTCTACCAGCTAAAAATTCCGCTTACAGCCTTTTGTTCAAAAGGTTATCTCCTAAAGATAATTTTATAAAATAAAAGCAGTTTCCGCAACAGCATTCTCTTTTGCAATTTTAAGCATCAAATCGTTAGAAAGCCATTTGTCAAGAGGTATCACACATGCAGGATTGCCTTGAAAAAGGGTAACTGTAAATGAATCTATATGAAAAATATCAAGTATCATGAGTTAATCTTTTTTTAGTACCCAAAGTTAATAACCCCATTAATAAATTACGTATGCATCCAGATAAATATGGAAGTCTATCTCTATCTGATCATTCGCATTCCCATCTACATACACCCGGGCATAATTGTTGCGCCTTATTAATTCGACAATAGCATTCAAGAATTCCCGTACTTGTGGTTCAGAATCTCTTAAGATACCACCTTCATTATCAGAAACATCAACAGGTAATACGACATTCGAGTTTTCGAGCCTGAATGTCAGGGTGCGAATATAAGGACCGCCATATATATCAATATATCCGCCTCTTACATATCTGAAATCATCCAAGTGACTGTTTTTAATATTACCATCCAGTTTAATCCATTCGTAACCAATGTCACAGGTATAACTGACAATGCCACTTGGGGGTACGGGTATTGTTGCAGGATAGGTTATCTTACCACTCCTCCATTCGTCTTTATCCTCATCGCATGAAATAAATGTGAATACCAAAGATATCAGTATTACAATAAAGTGTAAGTTTTTTGATTTTACCATGTTGTTTGTTTTATTTGTTAGTCATTAATCAGTTCGAAATAAGACACTTCCAGTTTTTCATTGGTGGCAAAATCATACAATGTCAAACTGCGTATCTGATAGTAATATGCCCATAGCAGGAAAGTCTGTTCGATGTAGTTCCTGCGGGCCTCATCTTTGGAAAGCTGTGCATCCAGCAGGTTCAGCACATCAATCTTACCCAGTACAAAAGCTTCGACAGAAGTATTATAGCGGGACAGGGCTGTTGTGTCGGCTTCCTGTGAAATAGCCAGACGGCAGAACTGCATATTAAAGTTTTCGACCTGTAAGCGGATGTTCTGGTTAAAGTCCAGCTGTTCTTTTTTTACTGTTGCATTTACCAGTTCCAGATTGGATTCGGCAATTTTCACTTTGCTTTTACTCTTTCCCCAGTCAAGAAGCGGTATCTTTACCCCGACACTGACAAGCTGGTTATTCCTGAGTGATGAGTAGGAATCGCGAAAGCCGCTGTCATATCCCGACCAGCCGACCGAGGCAAACAGGCTGATGTTATTACGTTCCGCCTTTGTCTTACTTAAATCACGGGAAGCTTCGAGCACACGCCGCTGTATGTTATGGGTAAAAGGATTGTTTTCAAGGGACAAAGCAAGCACTTCGGGGTAACTCAACTGTATTTCCTGTAGACCAGTATCCGGTATTTCGGGAAGAAGGATAGCCGTATCTTCATAACCCAGAAAGGAACGGAGCTGATTCATCGCAGAATTAAATTCCTTTTGCGCGTCGGAAAGGGATGTCTCGGCATTCAGTAAGGATACGCGCAACTGTAACAGGTCGACATCGGATACCTGTCCGACATCATGCTTCCCTTTGGCGTAACCGTACAGCATTTGGCTTGTCTGATAATTCTGCTGTGCCATATCCAGGCTGACCTTAGCCATTAACAGGTTGAAGAAATTACGGACAGCCGTCAATCTTACCTCTTCCATGCTGTTCAGGTATCTGGCTTTTGCTTCCCTGTATTTGACAGGTTCAATCTTTTGGAGCCATTTGATACGATTAAAACCAATTATAGGCTGCTCATAAGTCAGTTTCGCCGGAACAGCCATATAGCGTTTGAATGAATTGGCGCCGAACTGATCAATGCGTTGCAGGCTTGTTTCCAGTGACAGTTTACCTCCTGTAAGTGGTATATTCTGATCGAGGGATATACTGCCGTAAACCTGATTGTAATGGTTGTTGACAAATCCGAAGGAACCGTCCACGTTCTGGTATTCGTTGCTTGACCTTGAATAGTAGGGAAGGCTACCGGTGAAGGTGACCTCAGGGAGTAGCTCGGCCCGGTAATAACGGTGTTCCCAGTGTACTGTCCGGAATTCATTCTTAGCTGTCAATGCTTCCACTGAATATTCACTAAGAGCCAGTACCCGGGTTAGTGTAACGGAGACCGTATCCTTTGCATTCAGGGTGTTGAATCCTGATAAGCACAATAACATGATTATGAATGATGTTTTCATTGTTTAAGAAATTTATTCGGAACGCAATGCCCGCGAAGGTTGGATTTTCATTGCCTGGCGTGCCGGAAAATAAGTACCCAGAAATATCATTATTGCCAGTATCGCGGTAGTCGCCACATAATTATGCAGATAATGAAAGAAACCCAGTTCAAGGTTGCCATGCGGTACGCCAGGCACACCCAGACTGTTTACTATATCGAAATAACTGAATAATAAGGCAAGCACCGTTGACGGGATACTGATAAGCAGCAGCATGATAAAAGCTTCACCCATAACAAGGAGGTTAATCTGCTGTTTGGTAGAACCGACGGCACACCGCAGTCCGATCTCGCTCCGCCTACTTTGGGTACGGAACCAGAATGTACCAAAGATGCCCAGGAATACGTTGATAACAATAAAAATGATGACAAGGCATACATTCCTGATATCGGTGGTATAGCCTTTTTCCAGCATCCGCTGTTCTTTCAGTTTTTCAATCGGGCGCAGACTGATAAAATAAAAAGCACCTATATCGAGTTTGTCCTGTACGTCGTTCTTGAACTTGTAGATAAAATCATTGTCTGCTTCTTCCTTTACCCTGATGGAGATATCCGTTCCGGGATTGGAAGGGATGGTTGCCCAACGGTCGATTGGCTGGAAGACCATCTGCTCATACGCCTCATAATCGATGATCTTGAGTTTGTTGGCGACTCCCGCCACTTTCAGGGAATCCTGATCTAAAACAACTCCTTTAACAAGACCGACAGGTAATGTGTTGAATTTATCATTTTTATCGGGGCTGGTGATTATCTGCCTTGCCGTATAATTGGAAAAATCATATCCTGAAAATTTAGTTACATTTATCTTATATACATCCAGGTATTCGGGACTGATAAACTTTGTAAGGGCTTCACCGCTGACTCCTGCCACCATGTAACCGTAATATCCGTCGGTATCGCCGTATGGTAACCCGTACTGGGAAAAAGCGGCGGCTTCGATATAGGGCATCTTCTTCAACTGTTCGAGTATCTGTTTACCATCGTTTGCAAATTCCTCCTCTAAAGTTGCTATATCGCCCCGGCTCATCAGGGAAGTGAATCTCTCTTTGTACTCGTCTTTCATGCCGAACTCCAATACATAGGTGTTATCTGTATTTTGTCCCAAGGGCTGGTTATATCGGTTGTACATCAGGTTCAGATAATCGTAGCAAAACCACATTACCACAAAAACCAGTAACAGCTCCAGTATGATCCAGCTGATCGACTTCTGTTCGGACTTCATTATCTTTAAAATATGCTGTATCATAATTAACTTTTTAATGCATTAACAATAGGCATACTGGCCGTGCGGTAAGCGGGAATGCTTGCGGACAGGATATTAAGTACAAAGCAGGCTATAAACACACTGATGAAAATCATCGGAGAAAATAACGTCCCAACCGATATGGAAAAATAACCGGATTCAATAAGTGTATAGGAGTTTTCAAGGAAAACCCTTTTCAGGGATAATATAGCAATAACGGATAACGCCAATCCGATAACACCACCGATAAGCGTGCCCAGCATATTTTCATACAATACCTGCATGATCAGGTTGGATTTGGTTGCCCCGAATGCTTTGCGTACACCAATCTCGCTCATGCGGCTTTTGAATTTGGATAAGCTGAAACTTGACAAGTTGATGGCAGGAATGATCATAATGATACACAGGATAAGTATTGTCCGGTTGCGGTCTGCCCTCATGGCGGATTCCGCTTCTGCACTTGATGTTATCTCCAGTTGCGAGGTAGCCTGATCATAAGGGCCACTAAGGTCTATTTGCTCATTAGAAAGTGTGCTGTTCAGCTTTCGCTGGTTGGTCATCACTTCCTGCTTTATTTTATCAAAATCAAGTTTGTTGGCGGCAAGTATGGTGCATGTATAATGATTACTCTCATAAGAAGGAAGGCTTTTGTAGGGTATCCATATTTCGGAGTAGGCTGCTTTGCATAATACGGATACGTTTTCAACTACGCCTACTATATTGTAGGGCGAGAAGTTTATGTTGATTGTTTTCCCAAGCGCGTTTTCTCCCTTAAAGAGTTGCCGGGCGACATTCTCACTGACAACCGCAACTTTTACCCCGGATTCAAAATCTTCCCTGAAGAAAGGTTTTCGTTCGTTGAATGAAAAGGAAAAGACTTTCCAGAAGGATTCATCTACGGCTGCGCGGGTGAAGGAACAGTTATTCTTATCGCCCTGAACACTTACAACAGCATTACTTTGCGATTTTATGGTTACTGCTTCCGGTGTGGATAAGGGTAAAATAATATCTTTTATCGTCCTGTAGTCGACGGAACTTCTGGCAATACCAACAACTTCATTATCCTGTATGATCTTTACATCCTGCCAGTTGACATATAATGTCCTGTCCCGGTTTATTTCGGGGGCTACATTGGCTATTTTAATCTCCTGCATCATCACCATTACCATAACCATGGTGATGGCTAATGCCGTTCCGGAGATACTGATAATGCTGATCAGTTTACCTTCTTTAAGGATATGAAGAGCCTGTTTTAAATATACTTTATACATCTTGTCGTATTTGATTGTTACTGCACCCTGTGGCCATCAAGAAAGCGGACGATTCTTTTGGTTTGTCTGGCGATGCCTTCATCGTGGGTAACCATAACGATGGTAGTTCCTTCATTATTCAATTGGAAGAGTACTTCCATGATTTCAGCACCCATTTGGCTGTCAAGGTTACCGGTCGGTTCATCAGCGAGTATCATTTCTGGTTTACCGATCAATGCTCTAGCTATGGCCACACGCTGGCATTGTCCGCCTGATAGCTGGGATGGGTAGTGATTCACTCTATGCCCTAATCCGACCTTATTCAATACTTCTTTCGCCAGATTGGTACGCTCCTTGGATGAAATTTTCCGGTACAGCAACGGGAGTTCCACATTATCGAGTACACTCAGGGAATTGACCAGATGAAAGCTCTGGAATACAAACCCCAGTGTCCGGTTACGAAAATTCGCCATAGCTTTGTCATTCATCGAAGAGGTATCGGTATTGTTGATAATGACTTTCCCTTTATCGGGTAGGTCAAGTAAGCCCATGATGTTTAGCATGGTGCTCTTTCCACATCCGGAAGGCCCCATTACTGAGAGAAACTCTCCTTTGTCCACATCTAAGGAGACATCCTCCAGTGCTTTTGTCCTGATATCTTCGGTGGAGTATACCTTCGAAATATTCTGTAGCTGAATAATTTTCATCTGAACTGTTTTAATGATTAATTTTTATCGTTGATTTATCTTTATGTTTCTTCATATCCGAGATAATAACCTCGTCACCCTGAAGCAGGCCTGATACAACCTCTGCGTACTGGTAATTGCTTTGTCCGAGTTCGACCTGCCGTTTTTCGGCTTGGTTACCGTTTATCACCCACAGATCGTACATACCCGGCCCGATGTAATAACTCGAAGTCCTCACGCGCAGGGCATTCTCCCGTATGTCCTGCATGATATACACATCGGTTTTCAAACCGCTACGCAACCTTTTATTGCCGGGTTCTTTCAACAGGACGATAAATTTGACAACACCATTCTTAACAGATGGGGTTATGTTGACGACTGTGCCCTCCAGTTCCACGCCACCGGCTTTTACTGTTGCTTTGGAGCCTATGGACATTCGCTCGGCATAGGTATCTGCTATTTCTCCTTCGACCTTAAATGCCGACAGGTCGGATAAGATGGCCAGCTGTGTTCCAGCTTCGACCTGTGCGCCTATCTGGTTATTGATAAATGATAATGTACCACTTTGGGATGCCAAGATCCGCGCATCGTTCAGAAGACGCCTGCTCTCATTCAGGGTCTTTTCAAATATTCTTAATTCAATCTCCTGGACGTCTATGTCGGTGTCACCGTTTTTGCGTTCAATGTCAATCAGTTCGTTCAGTTGTTCCAGTTCGAGCCGGGCAACTTCATGGTTGAGCTCTGCCTGACGGACTTTATCTTTTGTACTTGCCCCGATGCTGTCGACATAATGTTCGTTCTTAAACTCGGTATATAATTGTTTAAGCTGCATTTCTTTTATCCGCGCCTGTGTCTTTAATGCGGATATACGGTTGGCGACAGAGACTTTTGCCTTGGATAGTTTGCTTTTACGGATTTCCAACTCGTCAAGTTTCTGATTGTAGTCTGTTTCAACGGATGCCAGTTCCAGTTTCAGAATGGGATCACCTTCATTTAGTGTGTCCCCGGCATTTTTATATACTTCCAGTATGCGGGAGTTGATAGGTGATACAATTATCTCTTCATACAAAGGGACAACCCGTCCAGAAGCACTGATAGTTACTTCCAACGTGCCGTTATCGACTGTAGAGGTGGCCAGACCATTATAGGGAATACTGCTGCGTGTAAACAAGATGATAATGAAGCAGATTGCAATGATGACAACTGCTGCTAAAGCAATTTTGAAAACCAGCTTTTTCTTTTGTTTTAGCTTTTCATCATGGGGTATTTCGATGTCCATTTTATTGGTTGTTTATCTTAGGTTGATAAATGGGTTATTATATATGTCTGATTAATTGTTAATATCAGGTGAAAGACATAGTTGAGAGTAAATGGTTTCGTTTACTCTATCCGATCTTCTTTTTTAATAATGCTGTAAAAGTAATTTCTAAATGAAATACCTTTGGAGAAAGGTGACCAAACGCGACGTTTAGGGGACGAAAAGAGAATTGTCGAGAAAAAGGTAATGAATACCCAATTGGGTATTTTTGATTTTACAATACCTAAAAGCGGATTACACGCATTTTTACCCGCTCCTGAATTTTCTTCCGAAAAGAGGACAAATACATCAATAGTGTAATGTGCTATATAGCTGTTAATTACAAGGGAGTCAAGAAAAAGAATGCCCAATCTCCTACCACAATATCGTGTAAATAAACATCTTTCCATAGTGCAGTAAAACCCCTATAATCAGCATAAAAGAAAATAATCTAAAAATAGTGTACTAAACTTGTGAATACAGGTGATTTATCCTTCCGACCTTTGCCATGTACCAATAAAACAAAGGATTATGGGAATAGTAATTATGAGATCGGGCGATTTTCAGGCACTCATGAACAGAATAGAGGCCATAGAGAAATATATCTATCAAGTAGAGCCAAAGCAGCCTCCCTTACAGGAAATCTGGCTGGATAATGAGGTCGTTTGCTCTTACCTGAAAATCAGTAAACGCACATTGCAACGTTATCGCAGCAATGGAGTGATTACCTATTCGCTAATAGGTAAAAAAACGTATTATACCATTTCGGAGATAAAGCGGTTGTTGGAAGAAAAACGCATCATGCGTAATAGCGATTCGCTGGACGAATTGGCTGCCAAAGGATTGATGACTTTACCCAAAGACTAACCATGTATATAGATAAGGAACATTTCGACGGTTGGATGCGGCGTATCATGGAGCGTTTCGACAGGCTCGAAAAGATGCAATCGCCCGCAACAGTGCAAAGCAGGACACTACTTCCCGATGGCGATATGCTGTTGGATAACTTCGACCTTTGCCAGATGTTGAATGTCAGCAAACGCACGTTGCAGCGTTACCGTTCTTCCGGCGAGTTACCCTTTCAGATGATATACCACAAAACCTACTATAAGGAATCCGATGTTATACGGTTTATTGAAAAACATTTCAGCAGTTTTAGGAACATGAATAAGAAAAACGGTTAATTTCTTCGTGTTTTAATATAGTTCATAATCGGAAAGAGCCGCCCGTCGTGATGACGAAGCGGCTCTTAATCTTATAACTTAATTCCTTTGGATACAGGATTCTCAACTTTAGGCGGACTACCGCCTAAAGTTCCAATAACTACACGCCCACCGGAGTTGTCTGCTATCTCCCTGAGCCGTGCAGGAATGAAAGGCTGCCCATTACCCTGCAAGGGTTGGCGGTTATCTTCCGGAGTTTGCTTTTTATCGGCCACAAGCTCATTTACAGTCTGCCCTTCGCTTTCTTCTATCGGTTTGAGAGAAAGCTGTATCTTCCGGTCTAACTCCTTAAATTCCTCCCGCAAAGCGGCTAATTCCGGTTCTTTGCGCCACGTCCCTTCAACCACTTCTTTGAGCGTTGGAATATCTTTCGACAGTTTTTCATTTTCCTTTTGGAATTTTTCAAGCGTCGGTTCAATAGTTCCGAGTGCATTGATAAAATTCTGCGCTGCCAGACGTGGATCAGAGGCAAGATTACCATAGTTGTACTGATACAGGTAATCTCCTTCGCCCCGAACATAGAAACGGTTTTGCACCATATCAAAACCCTCTTTCTGTGTGGTTTCACTTTTAACAAGCAGGTCGAAACCGTACAAACTGCCAATCTTATCAAACTCATTTCCTGTGCGGGCAGTATCGGCAATGTGGTTTAGGTGCTTGCCGATAAATTTAATATCGCCGCTCTGAACGCCATTCAGTTGGATAGGATTTTTATACGAGCCGTCCTCATTGAGCTGTACCCGGCTTTTGAAGTTCTCCAAATCTCTACTGATGCGTTCAATCAAACCGCTATTCTTCTCCACTTTTTGCAGAATATCATCCAACTTGTAACGGCTGGATGATTTACCCCTCACAAATGCCTGCCGTTCGCTTTCCAATGTGGTTATTTTCTTTTCCAGACGAGCTTTCTCCAATAATTCCGTATTGCCGGAAAGGATAGCCACGTATTCGGAGAAGTTCATGCCCGTTTTCTCATCCATTGCGCCCTCGTCAATGGTACGTGCACCCATATTGTTGGTCTTTAGCTGCCGGATGAAAAGTTGTTTGTTATGAAGCAACCCGAATTTATAGGCATCCAGCGACTTTTCAACCGCATAGAGGACGACATCAACCTTATTGTCAGCGTAATATTTAGCGACTTCATTGCCTGTACGAATGCCGCGACCGTCGCGCTGTTCCAGATCAGAGGGGCGCCACGGACAATCGAGGTGATGGATGGCGACACACTTTTTCTGTGCGTTTACGCCCGTTCCGAGCATTTCGGTAGAGCCGAACATAACACGGATTCTACCCTCTTTCATTTCCTCTATCATGCGCTTTCGCATATTCTCGCTGCTGGCGGCTTCCTGAATAAAACGTACCTCATGGGCAGGAATGCCGTGATCCTCTACCAACTTACGTTTTACTTCACTATATACGTTCCATTCCCCGGCTTTGTAAGTACCGAGATCGGAGAAAACGAACTGTGTACCCTTATGCTGGTTGTACTTGTAATAGTAATCAGCAATCATCCGGGCGCAATGGCTGGCTTTATTATCCACATGGTCGCCGAAACGGGTCGGATCGACCATACGCATATCAAGCGACATTTTTCGGGCATAATCCGTAGCAATCAGCATCTTTGCCTTATCTTCCCTATCGGTCAGTTTACCACGATAGAGCAGTTCCCCATCGCCTGTCTTGGCAAACTGTACAAGGCGTTCAATAAATGCCGTCTGGTCGGGAGTGGGCGGTATATTGTGCAATATCTCGTTTTTCTCCGGACGGTCTATACCGATATCGGCGGCTGTACGAAAGTCGGTGATCTCGGAATAAAAGGCGGCCAGTTCCGGCACTTTGATAAAGTATCGGAAACGTTCTTTCTGTACAATCTCATTGGTTACCGAAAATTCGTAATCAATGGACTTCTTAGCGAAAACGGCTGCCCACGCGTCAAAGGTTTTAAGGTTCTGCCGCTCCATTTCCTGCGGACGAAGATATTTAAACAACAGGTACAACTCGGTGAGGGAGTTGGATATGGTTGTTCCCGAAAGGAAAGTAGCGCCCAAATCGCGCCCCGTGCGTTCCTGAATGGTACGGATGGCAAAGAGCATATTCAACGCTCGTTGTGAGCCTTCGGGATTTCCCAATCCCGCTACCCGGTCATGGCGGGTATTGAATGTAAGGTTTTTGAATTTATGCGATTCATCCACGTAGAGGTGGTCGATACCCATGTGTTTAAAATCGACCGTATCATCCTTACGGTTTTCAATGGTGTGCATAACCGTTTGCAGTTTGGCTTCCAGATTGAGTTTACGCCTTATGCAGCCTTTCAGCATGGCACGGGAAACTTCTTTGCCCTGGTCTTTGAGTACCTGTAAATTTTCTTCCACGCTGTCGAGTTCGGTCTGCAATATCTCCCGTTGCAGTTCCGGTGATTGCGGTATCTTGGCAAACTGTTCGTGTGTCAGGATAACCGCATCCCAATCGTTATTCTTTATCTCGCGGAAGATCCTCTCCCTATTTTTGGGAGTAAAATCTTCTTTGCCGGGGTAAAGAACCTTGGCGTTCGGATAGGCGGTACAGAATGTTTTAGCAATCTCATGGATATTGGCTTTCAAGCCTGTAATCATGGGTTTATTGGCTAATCCGAGCCGTTTTTTCTCCATTGCACTGCAACACATAATCAGGGTTTTACCACCGCCAACCTCATGGTCGCAAATATTACCGCCCAATAATTTATCCATCCAGATGGCATCTTTCTGGCTCTTATACAGGTCTTGTATGCCCAATCCTCTCAGGTCAAGTCCCGGAAAGGTTTGGTGTGAACCGTCATAGTTGGGGCGCACAAAACAGTTGAACATACAGTTGTAGCGATCAGCCAGCCTGTCTTTAAACTCCGGCGACTGATCACGCAGCCAATCGGAAAAGCCACTGCGCATTTCGTCTATCTTGGAGTTGGCGAGTTGTATGGCTTCCGGATCACGTACTTTGACCTCCTGCATTTTCCCGTCAATCAGCTTATTCACTTTCTTGGTGATGTCCGGTGAAGTGTTTTGCAGGGCGTGTTTCATCAGGTGTATGCCGTTAAATGTACGGCTCTGTGATTTCACGGCATACTGGTCGGTTATTTTTACGTTCGTCCTGTCAGCCTTTACGCTGTACTCGTCGATATTGGGTGCGAAGTTTATTGTAACATCGGCATCAAACAGGTACGATGCGTATTTCTCATAAATACCTTTAGGAATCCACCTTTCGCCGAAATTAAAATCAAGGTCGTCGAAAGCAATAGGTTTCGGGGTGGCTTCCTGAAGTGCCCGCAGGGAATCCGCTGCCGGGATGTGGTCGGGATTATCATTCAAAAAGCGTTCTACCCGTTCCGCTTTCTCTATGACATTTCCGGCTATGTATTTATCGGCAATTTCATAGCCGTTAATTTCCGGGTTGAAATAGATACTGTCATGCAGTTCTTCCAGAATATTATCTTTTGTTCCTCCGGTAAGCCCCGCCATATATTCCAGATTTACCCCGGCGTATTTATTCAGGCTGGCGACCAATGCTTCACGGGCATCGGCAGCTTCGGTAATTTCATTCGGGTTGAACGCTACCGGATGATGAAAAATATCGGCTTTTTGTGCCACCCCGTCGATGTAGCGTTCCAAAGAAAGGATTTCCGTTCCCCGTGCATCCATTTTAATCAGATCGAGGTTCTTCTTCTCGTTCAGCCTGCCGAAACGGTCTGTGAAATTGTCGTACAGGCGGTTGAGCATTTCCCGGAGGGCGGGGTTGGCTTCCAGCCGCTCGGCTTCATTTTGATACAAATGATAATAAGTATCACGTATCTCGACGTAGATAGAGGCTTTCTTTTCCTGCGTTTCGGTCAGTTCCAACGGATGAAACATAGGCTGCAAGCCGTCCATACCCCGCAGATAGCCGATACGGTTATGGTCGTCCGAAACGAGTGATCCCTCACGGTAATGTGGCAGTATTTCCGCTTTGAACGGGATAGGTTTTAGGTATTCTTCCCGTTCCTGCTCACGCCGTAATGCTTCCTGTTGTTCTGCTCTGCGGGCATCTTCGACCGGATAAACAAGCGGTGTATTATCCGACGATGTTTGTCCCGGCTGCTGTATTTTCTGCCCCTGTTCTTTTTCCCGTGCAATACGTTCAAGGATCATTTCTTCACGCCAGTCGATAAAACGGTCTTCTTCCTGTTTCATTTTAGGTTTGGCAGTCTTTTTCCGCTTGCGGGGACGACTTTGATTGCGTTCTTCTTCGGAAAAACCGAACAGGTCATAAAGGGTTATCAGCGGTTCTTGTTGTACGTTTACTTTTGGAGCAGCCTCCGTAGTCGGCTTTGCGAGAATAGCGGGGTCGTCCATGTCAAAAAGTGTCCCGCTGAAATTGCCTGCCTGAGTGGTTTGTTGGTTTTGCTTCGGCTCCATAGTCGCCTGAACAAGGGTTTCCGGGGCAGGCTCAATAATGCCGTAGTCTTCCGGCTGGGGTAATCGTTCTTCTATATTCTGGCTTTCCCGCTCGGCTAAGTACGTGCCGTAATCTGCCCAATCTTCAGCAGTCGGTTCATAAATTTCCTCATCAGTATGCGGAACACCCTGTAAAGGTTCAACAACAGTTATCGGTGTTAGTTCCCCGGTAGTCGTATCAAGATTATATCCTTCCGCCCGTGCTTTTGCGATAGCATCCTGTTCCTCTGTCGGGATATTTCTTTGGGTATTATCCTGACTGCTTATGTTTTCAAAGTGTTCCTCTACGGCTTCCCAAAACGGATCAAGGTCATCCGTCTGCCAAAGGGGATTAAGGTCATTTGGCAGTCGTTCCTCCTCTTGTGGTCTTTGCAGGTGCGAGGTGGAAACGTCGGCTTCCACTTTGTTTGAAGCACTTGCAATGTCCACTGTTGTATGTTGCTCCGGTTCAACTTGCGGAGCGACTACATTTCTTTCTTGCGTTTGCTCCGCACGCTGAAGAGCAAAAGAAAGGTAGCGTTCAAGGTCGAGGTGTTTGGAAAAGTCCTCGCCCAGCATCCGTCGCAAATCTTCGGCGATACCTGTTTCGCCACCGGAATGGGTAAATTCCATTGCGGGTTTGCCGTAAGGGTCGGTTCCTACTTTGGCATCGGTTTGGATAACCCTGTCTAACTGTTGGAACAGGTTATTTATGGAAATACCGTTTGACAGCTTGCGGGATTCGATAAAATCCGTCTGCCGCTCGGTTACGGGATATTCGCCTGCCTGCCGTTTTTGCAATACAATGAGGTCGCTCCCGACTTCGGTTCCGGCCGTGGCGGTAAAAAGGTTATTAGGCAGACGTATAGCGGAAACCACATCACACCTGCCAGCGAGCCACTCACGGATGGGACGGTTCTGTTCGGAGTTGAGAACACCCTGTGAAGTGATAAAGGCGATTATACCGCCATCGCGGACGGTATCGACCGATTTCATAAAGAAATAGTTGTGCAGTGTCCGTGTACCCTGCCGACGGACAGGGTCGGTACTTGTGGAGAAAGACGGGTCGAAAAGGGCTACATCCCCAAAAGGGATATTACTGGCCGCCACATCGTAATAGCCGGAATACTTCGGCTCGATGGTTTCATACCCCTGTACCCTTACATTATCCTCCGGGCGCAGGTGTTTAAGTATCATACCCGTCATCGGGTCTTTTTCAAAACAAGTTATTTCTGCATCGGGAGCGGATTTTCTAAGACTGTCGGCAAATACGCCTGCTCCGGCGCTGGGGTCTATTACCCGCAAGGGCGTAACGCCGCTTTGTGCTAACGATGCAATAAGGGTATCGGCAATGACGGGCGGAGTATAAAAAGCGGATAGAATGGAATCTTTGATGCCATTCAAATACTGCTTATACTCTTTTTCGCTGGCGGTGTTCTCTTTAAGGACAGTATGTAGTTCTTCAATTAAGGGAGTTAAGGGCGTGGTTTTCCCGCCGTCCTTCGGCAACGGGTCTATCACTTCCTTAATCGCTCCGAAACCGCTGTATGCCTGCAATATTTCTTTTTCCTCCGGGGTGGCTTCCCGCTTTTCCCGGTCGAGCGTAAAGGCTGCCTTTATCGCGTCGATATTCTGGCGAAGGTGCGCCGATTTATTAAACCGTGCCATCTTCCAGCAGTATTTGGATTGTTCCTACGAGTTCCGTGTATAATAGATCGTATGCAGGAGTGTCGGCAAAATCATCCCCAAGTGGGTATTTTGCCAGCACGTTACCGCAAAGCGGTAAGACCTGCAGGGCGACCTTTCGGGCTGTGTCTTCAGGTATTTCTACCGAAAACTCGTCCCAGAATATATTTACAAGGGTATTATAAGCGGAAAAATGTAAACCCCGGTATAGTTCGGCATTTGCCAGTTCTTCCGCTTCAATATGGGTAAGTCCGCTTCGGATTGCCTCGCTGTAAACCCCTGCTGCGAGGTCGGCTCGTTTTGTTATAAATGATTTATCCCCGGCTTTGTCAGGATGACTGTCGCCGAGATACGATAAGAGGGATAAGCCGTAATAGGATAGTTCGCCGCGAGGCGATGAATTATTCTTTGCCATAACATTGGAATTTTAGTGGTTGAAAATATGGAGAGGGGAAAAGCGAAAAGGCGCTCCGGATTCCCACCCGAAGCGCCCACCACTAAAATTCCTTTCAAAACATATCTTAAAAAAACATGCTATGATTAGAATCTTAGCGGTAAAGATACGATTATTTCCGCTTTTTCCCTTTCCCTGCATTACCCGGTTTGTTTTTCGGAAATTCAAAAACGGTTTTATATTCACTGTCGAAAGCAATAATAGCATCGAAAGTTCCTCCGGCTTTTTTATTGAAGCCTTTTACCAGTCCGGTTTTTCCTTTACCGAAAAGGTCGGATAGCTGTGCATCTGTCAGGTCTTTTCCGGCTATGGATCGGAATACCATCAATCCGCAATCTTCATTTCGGCATTTGGCGACTTTGGGATAGAAAACCACCTGTCCGTTGCACTTAGGGCATTTACATCCGGTACGATTGCTCGTCCCCTCGATAGAGATAGAGAGTAGTTCCGTTGTAATTTGTGCGGCATACACTTCTATACCTTTATGAAAAGTATCGGCATCCATCCCTCCCGAAGCGATTTTATTCAGTGCACTTTCCCATTCGCCGGTCATCGAAACATCCGCAATCTTCTTATCCTTAACCGACAGATACACGGTCAAGCCTTTATTGGTGGGTACAAGTGATTTCTTTTCGCGTACAATATATTCACGGGAGAATAGCGTTTCGATAATGGCTGCACGGGTGGCAGGCGTTCCGATGCCCGATTCTTTGAGAGCTTCCCGCTCGGCTTCGTCCTCAACTTCTTTGGAACAGGTTTCCATTGCGGATAACAGGCTGCTTTCCGTATGTAACGGGCGGGGTTTGGTCTGTTTTTCCAATACGTCGCAACCTTTCACGGGCAGGATGTCGCCCTGAACGATGTCGGGCAGTACGGTGGCATCTTCCTCTTTTTCTTCCTCCTGTGCGCCAAATACGCCACGCCATCCGGCAGAAAGGATAATACTTCCCCGTGCCGTAAATGTTACTCCGCCACATTCAAGGGAAACAACTGTATTTTCTTTCTTACACTTTTTAGAGAATGCTTCCAACATACGTCCGGCAACCATTTCGTAGATGATGCGTTCGTCAGGTGAAAGTTCGCCGGGCTTGTTTTCGGTAATGATAATCGCATGGTGGTCGGTAATCTTTTTATCGTCCACACTGCGGATATTAAGCGGGGCATTTTCCATTGAAGAAACATAAGCGGAAAAGCGGGAATAGCTTTTCAGGCTGTCGAGTAACTGCGGTATTTCATCGAATACATCGGTAGATATATAACGGGAACCGGTACGGGGATAGGAAAGTACGGCTTTTTCATAAAGTGCTTGCGCTATCGTCAGGGTTTTATCTGCCGAAAAGCCGTATTTACTGTTGGCTTCTTTCTGCAAAGTGGTCAAGTCATATAATAGTGGTGGCTCCTGATTGGCTTCTTTGCGTTCCACACTTACTACATTTGCCACACCGCCGGAATTTACAAGGGCGTACAGTTCATTCGCTTTTGTCCGGGTATCATATTTATCCAAAGACAGGGCTGAAAAAGAGGTGGCATCTTTCGCTGTATGCAGTTTCAGTTGGAAATAGGTCTGCGGTTTGAAATCTTTGTTTTCCAGATAACGGCTGCATATCATCGCCAATGTAGGCGTTTGTACCCGTCCGAGAGAGAAGACACCACTCCCGGCGGAAATACTTAATGCCTGGCTGGCATTAATCCCCACGACGTAATCCGCATGGCTGCGGGCACGAGCAGACAGGTACAGGTTATCGTAATCGTTGCCCGGACGGAGATTTTGCAGTCCCTCACGAATGGCACGGTCAGTCAGGCTGCTGATCCAAAGTCGGTCGAACGGCTTTTTGCAATCGAGGTAACTGTATATAAAACGGAAGATAAGTTCTCCCTCGCGTCCTGCATCGGTCATAACGATAATCCGGTCGGCAAGGGAAAATAACTCCTTAATTACCTTTAGCTGTTTCATTACGCCGGGATCATTCTTATATTCCTTGCCCTCTTTAATCTGTCGGGGTTGAAGGATAAACTCTTTGGGGAGTATTGGCAGATTCTCCGCCTTAAACCCTGTAAAACCGTAGGCTTCGGGCATGGCAAGTCCGACCAGATGACCGAACGCCCACGTAACGGCATAACCGTTGCCTTCTAAATATCCGTCTTTCTTTGTTGTTGCTCCCACGATAGCTGCTATCTCACGCGCTACGCTGGGTTTTTCTGCAATACATACTTTCATTGTGATTTTATTTTTTGATTGTTAATTAATGAATTAGGAAACCCCACGGCTTTTCCTTGCTTTAGGTGCAGATTGCCGTTTTTGAGGATTTTGCCGCTGCTTGTTTTCGTCTTGCTTTTTCTGCTGGCTTTCGGTCGGCTTCTGTTGCCCCTGTTGAAGTGGCTTGTCCACTTTCTTGGTTGCTTCGTTGGTCTTACCCTCGGAATTGACGGCTACCTGAGTTTTACTCTCGGCAGCGGGTTTTACCGTTGCACCCTGCTTTTTGGCGTAGTCGGGATTCCATTTGTAAAAATCCAGCTTGCCTTTTTCGTGATTCGGTTTAACCCACGCATTGAAAGGCTGATCCTGTCCGTCTTTCATCATGGCTTTTACATAGGTGGCTTTACCTGCTTCTAATGATTTAATCTGCTTTTCGTCCAACTCAACCCCTAATAGTTTTTTGGGGATAAAAATTTCTTTTTTGTCTTCGCCCTGTGAAACTTCCTTTTTGGTTTCCCGGCCTTCCGCTTTCTTCTGCTGGCGGATTTCTTTATTCTCCTGGGCATAGCGGTTACGGTCTAAGCCGTCATAGGTAAAATCGAATTTCTTGTCCGAAGCATTGACCTGAACATATCCGTCGAATTTAGTTCCACTGCGTGAGGTCATACCCTCGACTAACACTTTCCTTCCTGCGGCAAAGTCCAGCTTCTGTCCTTCGGTAAGTTCGACGCCTTTGATTTTGTCAATCGGGCCGATCTGACCGACTGGCAGAACTTCCAATCCGTTAGTCATTTTGTCAAGGGTAACATAACAGGGTTCTTTTTTGCCGGGAGTTAGTTCCAGTTCGACTACTTTTCCCGCATTGCCCGTTGCCAGTAGATTGGCTTTTGCTTCATCATCGAGCTTTGTCCCATGCAGGGGTGCATCCAGATTCGGTTTTTCCTGATGGTAATGTGGAATAGCCTTGATTGAGCCGTCCGGTTGTTCTTCCAGCGAGATACGCCCTTTTGTGGGAACACGCATACCGCCCGGCTCCATTTCGGGATTCATTTCAACCATTTTGTTGGACTTATGGCCATAGGACATCGCTTTCAGGTGCGGTTCCATATCTTCCCACTTAATCCCTTTGCGTTCCAAATCCGCCTTGTCGATTTTGCTTACATCCATCGGTTGAAAAGTCGATTGGGAAGTGGTGTCTCCGCCTTGCTGTACTTTGGGATTCTGTCCTTGCCTTGCTGCCAGTTCTGCTGCCGGATCGACACGGTACTTTTCCAGTTCATCGGGCGGAAAGTTCATTTTGACGAGCTTATTAAAAACGCTCTCGGTCATGATAAAGACCTTGTTGATGGGATTGGATAATCCTGAATGTGCCGGATTATCCGCCTGCTCCATCATCTTTTTGAAAAAGGCTTCAATGAAAGAATCGTTCGTGTTCACATTCAACAGGGAAGCCAGATTCGCTTTAGTGGGTTCGACGGTCTGAATATTGCCGTCCTTATCCACATCGGTAACGGCTTTCAGTTGGCCGCTGCTTGCATCTTGAACGAGCATTACTTTTTTGGCATCGTTCTTTAATTTTTCGCTCATATTTACGAATGTTTTTAGTTCGCACCAATATCAGTGCGTAGGCGAAATTAGATGTAACCTGTTGACTGGCAAAGGAGTATTAAACCTGTGGAGGCTTCCGGCAAACAACTGGCGACTTGTGGCAGCAAACTCTTATCGGCGGAGAAATTAGGCGGGCGGTTTTCCTCCCTTATCCGGTAATATTGCCTACCTTTGGGGTGAGATATTTTTTAGGTATGATTGAGCAATTTTATTCTATCAAGCATCTATCCACAGAACAGTTAAGGGAACTGTTCTCATCTTACCGTAACCGGGGTTGGGTGGATTATGATTATTACAAGTTAATGCCTGAAGGGGTTACTCCACCGGAGTTGTCGGACGAAGAGATAATGTTCAATATGGACGGAGCCAATCCGCACAACTATTTCGTGTTTATGCGGGAGATGGAAGATGAGAAAGACGGTGTAATGATAGGTTTCGGGTTGACGGATTACCCGTCATTCGGGGCATACCTGCATTTGGATGAGAGCCTGCTGGATGAGATAGTGAAAAAGTATGAGTTGAAGCCGAGTGAAAATTCCAGTCAGTATTTTCCTTTCTCCGGGAAAGGGAGTGAATATTTGAATTGACATTGTATATGGCGAAGAAAAAACGGCAGGGGCATTACTGTAAAATCTGTGACCAATGGAAGGCTAATGAAAAATTTAGCGGAAAAGGACACGCCACACATATCTGTAAGGAATGTGCTTCGCTACCCATTGAAAGGAAGAATGAATTACAACGTATAAACAAGGTTGAAAGAATTTCTGAAAAATTTCGTCTTACGAAAGAAGAATGGGATTTACTTGAAAAATACTCCAAAAACAAGAAATACCCTGAACTACAAGAATATGCCGCTGATGTATTGGCGCACCACCGCCAAATGAAAGAAGACCGCAAGCCACAGATAGAAGAAATTGCATACGCTGACCTTGAAAATGAATTGAAAGAAGAAATAGAGGAACATTTATATATCGACCTTGATTTTTTCATAGAAGACAATGGCTTCATGCCGGAAGAAAAACATTTGAAAAAGATTAGCAAAGGAATAATCGAAACATATATAAGATACTCCCATTTGCGCATTATTCCCGATGATGCTTGGAACAAACAAGTGAAACAGGTTTTAACTATGGTTGTTGCCAGTCTCGAAGAAGATGGTATTGTTCCTCAATCATACGAAAGCAGCCTTGTGTTGTTGGAAACAGAAAGATTGTGTGTCAGTAAGTTTACGACAGATGACCTTGATTCTTTAAGCCGGATTATGGAAAAGCCGGAGGTTATGTACGCTTGGGAACATGGGTTTACCCGAAATGAAACACGAAAATGGATAAACCGCCAGCTTACCCGGTATAAAAAAGACGGATATGGCTATTTTGCTGTTTTCCTAAAAGAATCGGGAGAACTTATCGGGCAAGCGGGGCTGATGAAAAGCAATATCGAGGGTTATGAAGTTACTGAATTGGGGTTCATATTCGATAATGACTTTTGGGGTAAAGGTTATGCAATGGAATCAGCAAAGGCTTGTATTGGGTATGGATTTGACGAAATAGGACTGAACCGGATATATTGCAGTATCCGTCCTGAGAACAGAGCCTCTATCCGTGTTGCCGAAAATTTGGGAATGGCGAAAACAGGAGAGCATATCGTTGTTTATAATGACAAGGATATGCTACATTATATATATGCTTTGGAGAAAAGAACATGAGTGATAAATTCCAATACAGATTATCAGAAAATCAGAAAACAGAAATAGCCCAAAATCTGATTGATATTTTGCAAAAAGATTCGGAGATAACCAATCAGACCAGGACTTTTATTGGTAATTGGATACTAACAGATGCGAGTGAAAAAAGAAAAGCCTTTTTTGATGTTTGGGAGATCGTATTAAAAAACTATCTGCCCACAACAAGACCCGTTTTATTCCGGGCTTGCGGGAGGATTGGTAAAAATGGCAAAATAGCAAGTTTCACCGGACGATTAGAATGTGCGAGAAGATTCAGTGAAGGAAAAGGTTCTTTAATCGTATGCGATACAAAAGAAACACTTCTACTGGAAGAACAATACTATCAGCCGGGACAATATGAACATACGTTTTATCCCCTTGTCAATGTATTAGAAAAAGCGAAGGCTTCCGGGGGATGGGGCTTTACTGAAAGATTCTTAGATGAATATATTGGTGAGGATGAATATATTATGAGAGTTAACTTAGGGTGGATGCACAGCTTTAGATGGATGAAAAATGATTAGTGAAAAGGTCGATATTTTGTATAAAAATAAGGAGCCGCAATCATAAAAAATGCGGCTCTTCCTATTTTACTCCTGGTCCGATTTGTGCCTGCTAATCAAACAGAGTTTTCACCTTATCCGTCAATCTGAATCGTTCTTTTATAACATGTTCAATGCCAAGCTTATTAGCTATTCTCTCGATACGTTCGAGGTCACTATCCGAATAATAACTGAAATTCCAAACAATACGATCCTTATCTATATTTTGGCAGATTTTTTCATAATATGGAAAGTCTACACCTTCCATTGAATGCCCTAAAACATATATCTCTGTCACCTTATTCAATGATGCCCAGAAATTTTTATTTTGTTCGATAATATCTTCAATTGGCTTTATAAAACTAAGCAGATGTTGATGGATATTATTCAGAGCTTCATCATAATACGGGTTCATCTCTGAGTCATCATCCGGCCATACATTAACATTTCTATCCCCATGTCCCAATACAAGTTCTGAAAACTGAGCATCATTGCCCTTAAGAAGATTTCCATGTATATACAGAATGCGTTTCGGATCAATTCTATAAACCGTTTCCAATGTTGGAGTGTAATTGAAATTTAGATAAATACCGTCTGTATCTATAAAATTAAGTATTTCATTGTTGATTGGTGCTGCTCGCAAACTCATGATCCAATGTCTGAAATAATATTTAATATCAAAGTCAATACTTGTCATTTCATTCATTACTTCATCGGAGAATCCATAATAATCACTCATCCGATATTCTTCTCGTTTTGGATCGGGTAATAGGTATTCAAATTCACTTAAGCAACTGTCCACATCCATGTGAGCTAGTGCTTCTTCAAATTGATACCATAACTCGGATGAATTATAGTACTTCTCCATTTTTTCACGAAATTCCAGTCGCTTATCCTGATCGACCCCTTCTTCTCCAAGCCAGTTGTAAAAATCAATATACCGACAAGGTAATCCATGATGTTGGTCAAATCCATTTCCAATAATATATAACTTCATTTTTAATTAAATTTTCTCAAAGGTAATATTTTTGACTGTAACAACATGTTTGACAATAAGTTTAAATTATATTTAATCTTCTTTGGGCAACAAATGGCATAACACCGGGTCATTCGCTATCCTTTCCAGTTCGTCCTCGACTATTTGGCGGGTTTCCTCTTTGATACGATCGTAATTTTCCTTTATCATTTCCTTCATTCTATCCGCTCCGTCCTCATCAACAAAATTGGTAATAACGGGGATCTGTTGATATTTGGCAGTTTCCCGCTTTACACGTTCGTTGTCTACCACAATTTCAGCATGGAAAATCTTTTGTTCTATCCGTTCGTCGAAATTATCCGCGATTGCACCCACGAACATTCCTTGTGTTAGATTGGCTATCTTGCTGGCGGGAATCAAACTGTCAAGCTGCGTGGATATGGATGTGGACTTATCGTTGCGGTTGATGGTCATGGATTGGCGTTTCTGTAATACTTTACCAAATCTTTCACTTAGTGTTTTGGCGGTATCGCCCACAACCTGACCACTAAAAATATTACCCACGGTGTTCATCACAACGGCGGCTTCTTTATCGCCGTAGTCGCGCTTTAGCTGCGAAAAGTCCTGAAAACCGAGCAATACGGCTACTTTGTTGCTTCGTGCGGTGGCGATCAGGTTATCCAAACCTTTGAAATAAATCGTGGGCAACTCGTCGATTACCACACTGCTTTTCAATTGCCCCTTTTTGTTGATTAACTTCACGATACGGCTGTTATAAAGACCAAGAGCCGCTCCGTAAATGTTCTGTCTATCGGGGTTGTTGCCCACGCACAATACTTTCGGTTCTTCGGGATTATTTATATCCAGCGAAAATTCATCGCCCGACATAACCCAATAAAGTTGTGGTGAAATCATACGGGAAAGCGGAATTTTAGCCGATGCGATCTGGCCTTGCAACTGCTCAGCAGCACCGCCGAGCCACGCATCCATAAAGGGGGAAAGGTAGTTTTCCAACTCCGGATAAGAGGTTAGGATAGGGAAAATATCTTCGTAGCGTTTATTCAAAAATTCAATGGCGTGAGGAAAGGTACAATACTTCCCGTCCTGATAGATGCGTAAATACCAGATAATAGCGGCAAACAGAATAATCGGCGATTCTACAAAGAAATCGCCCTGCTTTTGCACCCACGTCCGGTTCAAATTTAACATTATAGTATAGGCTGATTCGTAGGCATCGGCTATGTCATTCATAAATGACGGATTAAGAGGATTACAGCGGTGCGAGCGTGAAGGGTCGTCAAAATTTATCACATAAAAAGTAGGAACTTTTTTATAGCCACCTTGATTGTTTAATAGGTGGTTATAGGCTATTGTAGAGAGATCGGGGTACTTGAAATCATAACAGTAAAGTGAGTACCCCTTTTCAATTTGTTGTTTTATGTACTGATTAACAACGGCATAACTTTTGCCCGATCCGGGTGTTCCTAACACAATGGAAGCCCTGAACGGGTTTACGACATTAATCCAGCCGTTGTTCCATTTCTTACGATAATAAAAACGTGTAGGCAGGTTTACCGAATATTCATTCTCCATCAGGCGGGTTTCCTGTTGGAAGGACTCGTTCTCCACATTGAATGGATCGTCCATCATGTTATTTTTGAGCAGGCGCGACATCCATGTTCCGCCCATCAACAGGAAAATATACCCTACGGACATTGTAAGTATATAAAATCCTGCATTGGCTTCCAGTGGTAATGGTAAATCCAGTAGCCACCAATTAAAGAAGAATAATACGAAGCCGACTGATAGGAACACAATGATTTTGTTCCATGTGATTTTTTCTTCTTTAACCCCTTTAGTTCCCAGACAGGAAAGGGCGAGAAAGACAACGGTAAAGAGTTTAGTCCAAAGAATATTATGGAATAAACCCGCTGTGCGGTCAAAATTAACGAGTATCTTATCAATGACGCCGATGTTGATACCCCAATTTACCATTTGTTGGTAACAGTACCAATAGATGTTGATTACTACAAATAAAATACTGAGGGCACGCATAAAGTCCATGACTTTTGCCAATCCCCGGAGATCATCTTCTTGTTGCATAATAAATCGCTTTTATGGGTTTGAAAAGCGAAAGTAAGTAGTAAAATTGGCTCATTTATAGGTTTGTAATCCTGTGACAGCTTGTGGCATTAAAATAGTATTTAGCGGCTTTACGAATTTTGAAAACATCTGATTGTCAATATAACGTCGTATATTTGCTGTTAAATTATCAATGCTGTATAATATGGATTTTGAAATAGGACAATTAAGGGAATTTACAATGCTTACGAACCCCAATGCTGATTTTGACAGCAACTATACTTTTTTTTATGATGAAACAAATAACTTTCGGAAACTGAAAGTTCGTGAGTTCGACTTTAACAATTCTCTGGATGCAAACTTCGTGTTAGGCGGGGTGTTGTACTCTGGAGAGCGTCCTCAAATAGATGATATATTTGATTCTTTGAATTTGCAATCCAACCAAGCCGAAGTAAAATTCAAGACGGTTGCGAATGGTGATTTTCTGACTTGCCTTACATCTAAAAAACTTGAACCGATATTACGCCGTGTTTTTGACGCTGATTTGTATTTCCATTATTTTAGTCTAAACTATCTTTATTGGTCGCTTGCAGATATAGTTGATTCTGCGATTGAAGATTCAGGATTTGATCAGATGCAGATGTCTCCTCTTGCCCCTGCCATGAAAGATGCACTTTATACTATCTGCAAACAAGAAATTGAATTTATTCACGATGTATTCTATCGTTATAGCTATCCAAATCTCCAAGAGGAGAATATAAAGCCTTTCTGTGATGATATTATAGGTTTGATAGAGGAATATCAGAATGAGCCGGAATTACATTTTCAATTAATGATGCTTAAAGGCTCATTGCAAGGGGCACTTAAAAATAATGAACTAACATTTTTGAGAGATAACACAGATCATATGCTCATTGAAGATTTTGTTCATTTTTATCTCGCATCAGTCTATATGTTTAAGAACTCATATCACATATTTGATATTGAAACAACTATTCAAGAGCAGTTGGCTGATACTACTATTCTCGACTATGGCGTCCCTGTAACAAACTATGAGTTTGTTGATTCTGAATCGGACATTCTAATTCAACTTTCAGATGTAATGGTTGGTTTATTTGGTAAAATGACAGAGTACACAAACACACATGAATCGGACGAAATTATAGAAGATTGTTCTGAACTTACTCCGGTTCAAAAGAATAATATCGAACTACTTATCTCTATTATAGACAAATCGGACAAGCACAATGCCGGATTTCTTCACAATGTTAATGGAAATTCAGAATTGAGAAAGGTGCAACTCTTAAAGGATTTGGTAAATAATAGTCGTTAATACTATTCTTTTTATCGCATTTACTTTAGATATTTCAGGGCTAAGCCTATCAAGGCATAGCAGCGATGGAAGAAATAATCGTAATAGTTATTGTCAATTATGTCTATCTTATTTGTTTCATGATGCCTGATACGAAAGTCATTCCCGATTTTTGTCAGTTTCAGGAATTCATCATTAAACAACTCCTTATATTTATCATTCTGATTAGACATATCATCGACTATCTTCTCCGATGATTTCTTTTTATCCAAGTCTGAGTAATAAGTCTTTAATCGTTCCAACACATCCCATATTTTCTCAACGGCAAGCTGTTTGTCCGATATGGATTTGTTATTATACAGAGTTGTTGCTTGTCCGACCAATTCTTTGAGTCCCGGTTCTGCAATAACTTCTTTGCTATTAAGGCTCATTTCGGTCAGTTCCATCTTACCACCGGCTAGCTTGTATATGACACCATTATTTTTAAGTAGCAGATTTATCTCATCAGCGAAAGAATCGTTACTCTGTCTTGGGAATAACTCTATTGCGTCAAAAACGCAGTATGGATAGTTATTCATAATGAAATAGTCGAGATTATCTGTAGCCGTATATTTCTGGTTATTGTCGAACGCATGGGGAAGGTAGTGCTCTCCAATATTTCTAAAAGCAACCTCTTTAGCTTTGATGGTATAATTCAAGCCTGTTTCACCCGTTTCATAAAGGTCTTCATCAAACCTGTTGAATAACTGTATAATCTCTGACCTTATCTTTTTTGTTATAGTCGGTAAGTTAATATTCTTGGAATCAATAACTTTTTTATTTCTAACAGAAAAAGGTATGAATCTCCCGCTTACCGATTCTTCCTGACTTATCTTTCTCCATGAATAAACGGTTCGCTGCGAAATCTTATCGCTTTCATACAATTCGTACCCATCCGCACGAAGGGTAGCGTTTATTTTTCCAAGATATGCCTGCCAATATCCTGCTTCATATCTATTTTCAGGATGAAATACAGCGCATAAAAAATCTAATAACACATTATCATTGCCATTTAACAGTCCAAACCTGTCGTCGGTAAATACCCAATCTGATTCCCAATCATCATTATTTACTGTATGTTGCCAAATATCTCCCTCTGCATTCTCAAATCTTTCATCAGTGCTTGGCATTTTATCCAACGCATACAATTTCTTTAGAAAATCTATTTGGGATAACCGCCCGTGATATGGATAAGAAATACGCTGTTCTTCTGTGAGCCAGCTATATTCAACATAACCTTTTTGAAACAGGTCAAAAATATCACGCCTTGTTATTTCAGTTATGTTACGCATTGTTTCTTAGAAGAATATGATTAATGTACAAAGGTAGCTAATTACTGACAATCGACAAAGTACAGTAATCGGTATATTATGGCTACATCTTATGTTTCTTTGACTTAGTAACCGGACGAATCTGCTTTTTAGGTTTAACCTCTGTAACCTCGTCCAAATCTGCTCCGGCTTTTAATACTTCGGGATAGCGTTCATTCAGGGCGTTGGCGGAATATTCCTTACCCAGACGGGAGCCGTTCAATACACACCTGTTCTCATGGTCAATGAAAGTTACTCCCGTGATGCGCCCCGTATCATTGCGGCGGATAAAGAGGTCGATGTGATATGCCCGAAGCCTCTCGCATAGTGCGTTCTCTGTGGGTGCATCCAAAAAGGCTTCGGCAACACGGTGGCGGGTATGTTCCCGGCTGTTCTCTTTCGTGATTTTCTCACCGGACTGTTCCATGTGCCGCTCCAACGCATTAAAGCCTGTAGATTTTCCAAATAGGGAAGATTTTAGCGGAGTAACCTCTGCTTTTTTGCCATCAGCATTCAATGCCGTATAGAGCAATCCTCTATAAGTGTGTCCGTCCCTTTCTCCCCGGACTTCTTCTATACCTATATTATATAAGGAAAGTAAGGCTCGGAACTCGCCTAATGTCTGGAAACGGTACATAGATAATGCAGGTTTTATAACCGCCGCTATCTGCCGTTTCAGGTCGCCTTTAGTGGAATCCACAGGTTTAAGCTGCCATTTCTCGGAACGCTTTTGTCCTTTAGCCGGATGCAAGCCGTATTCCTTTTCCAGTTCTTCTGTAATAGCTACACTGCGCTCATTACGTTTGCTGTCCTTTATCTTCTTCCCATCCTGACCGACCTGCACCGATACGATATGTATGTGTTCCCGCTCGATGTCGGAATGCTTGAAAACAATGTAAGGCTGGCCACCCCAACCCATGCGATCCATATAATGCTCGGCAATTTCGGATAACTGTTCGTCTGAAAGATTGTCTTTCGGATCGGGATTAAGAGAAATATGGATAACGGGTTTTTCGGTTCTAAAATGGTCGGGCATCCACCTTAAAATATCTTCCGCTGTTTCCGCCACATTGAAATTACCGTCCACAGGTTCCCGAAGAATGTGCGTTGCCAGCACCGTTCCCACTCCCTTATCCACCTTCTCCTGATTATAAAAGAGCGCACCGTAAAGGTTGCTTCCGGTTGTTATATTGGCTACCATCGCTTATTAAATTCTTCGGAAAGTGCGATGATCTGTTGCCCGATAGCTGCCAGTTCCGCCGTTATTTTTTCCAGTTTGTAAAGAAGTGCAAGTGCTTTCTTCTCTGAAAAATGCGTGTGAAGTTCCTTCACCACCTGATTATAATTCGTCCCTACGGCGCGGAATTGTGCGTGGAATTGTGTGAGTTTAGCCACATATTCCAGCGTTCCCCTGTCGGTTTTTATCACCCGGAACGTGTTGTTAAAAACACGTGCTTTGATAAAAGCGGCTTTGGATTGAAGCCCGGAAGTTTCAAACATCGTAAGGAAACGGGCATATTCCTCGGCGGTAAAATTTACCGAAAAACGGTAGTCCGCCGTATCTGTTTTGGTGGGTCTTCCACCCTTACCCTTTCGGGGTGTATTATTCTTTTCCATACATCGGATTTTTGTGGGTAGCCACGGCTACGCCGGTTCATAAAAAATCCGATCCCTTAGCTGGTGGTGTTAGCCGCCACTATTAAAAAGCGCCGACTTCGGAGTAGCTTTTCCTCCCCTTGCGGGCAAGCTGTTTTCTGATGCACCAAATGTAATTTGCAGCAGAAAACACAGCTTGCTCTTTGCCCCGTTGCAAAGAAATCTGTCCTTCCGGGACAGACCATTGAAACAGCATCCCGATCAAACATCGAAGGGAGGCTTATTAACCACCGGGATCGTAACATCGGCAAAGTTACCGGACATTATAATCAGTTGCACCACAACTGATTATGCCTCTCTTTGCCAGTTGGCTGCCACTCTATTCCATAGCCTGAAAATCACATACAACCGAGCAGAATAAGGGGTTTATTTGCACTCGGAAACAAGTAAATAATGGATTGTTTCAAGAGTTCTTTATTTCCATTTTGAAGTGATGAAATGCACCCGAAAATCAGTAGCTATTGATAGCCTATCCATATATCCATATTGATAGATATATGGATTATCAATACTGATTTACGGATTGACGTGTTGATAGGCAATACTGAAACATTGATTGATGTATTGACAGGTAATACACATATCAATATTTATCCGGGGAATTAATGATATGAACCTATGACTAAACATTGAGCCATAACAATATGGAAATACAGAGAAATAGAAAAACAGCAATGTATCAACAGTGAAATAAATAAGAAGTTAAACACTTAAAAAAAGAAATGATGAATAAAGAGCCTATTTACCTGGCATTTTCCACCCAGAAGGGTGGAGCCGGAAAAACAACCCTGACGGTGTTGGTAGCATCCTATCTGCACTATGTAAAAGGCTATGATGTAGCCGTGATCGACTGCGACTATCCGCAACACTCCATTGCCGAGATGCGGGAGCGCGACCTGAAACAAGCGTTGGAAGACGACCACTACAAACGGATGGCCTACGAGCAATTTACGCGCCTGAACAAGAAAGGCTATCCGGTTATCGAGAGCAGTACCGAAAAAGCGATTGACGATGCCGACCGTATTACAGGGCAGGCGGATTTCGACTTTGTCTTCTTTGACCTGCCGGGGACGGTAAACAACCCTTCCGTCATCAAAGCCCTGTCAAACATGGATTATATCATCGCACCTATCAGCGCCGACCGTGTTGTGTTGGAAAGTACCCTGCGCTATATGGTCGTGATAAACGATGTGATAAAAAAGACGGGGGTATCCACTATCAAAGGAACGTATCTGGTCTGGAACATGGTAGATGGACGTGAAAAATCCGAACTGTACGAAGTTTACGAACAGGTAATCGCCGATCTCGGTTTCGATTTATTGAAAACTTTTCTGCCGGACAGCAAGCGTTTCCGCAGGGAGCAATCGGTATTGCACAAGCCCGTTTTCCGTTCCACGCTGTTTCCTGCTGACCGCTCGCTTATCAAGGGCAGTAATATTGAAGAACTGACCGATGAAATTCTTTCACTCTTAAAACGACCTGACAATGGCTAAACGAGCAAAGGCAGGGGAATTGGATGAATCATTGATTATCCAGTCCTTCAAAGACACGGAACTATTGGCCAACCCTGCCGATGCTATCGCCGGGAAACCGGATGAGGACACACTGGCAGAGGAAACGGGTGGCAAAGTGGTGCAAGAGGAAGATAATTCCGATGAAAAAGATACTCCGGCAGCCGATACTGCGCCAAAAGGTAAATCCCGTCGGCGCAAGGGCAGTTATGATGAGGTCTTTCTTAAAAATAAAGACCTCAAAGCCCGGCAGCCTGTATATATCAGCCAGGAGATTCATCAGGAAATTAAGAAGGTGGTACACCTGCTTGCCTTGTCAAACCAGGAGATTAGTGTCGGGGGCTACATTAATAATGTGCTGGCTGACCATCTGGAACAGCACAAAGAAGACATCGCCGAGCTTCGGCGCAGGCAGATAGAAAATTTATAAATCAATAAATAAGACGAAGCGATGAAAAAGAAAAACAAAAAACAGCAGAGTTATGAAACGCTGTTTGTCAAAAAATCAACTGTTACCGCACGGGCAGGCAAAATGGTTTATATACGGCGGGAATTTCATGATACCATTCAAGCCGTGCCAGATAATTGGGGATAATCAGGTGTCGCTGTCGAGCTTCATTGACAACGTACTGGCGCATCACTTTAATACTTACGGTAATGAGATTACCCGCCTTTATAATGAGAAACATAAAGGAATAAACATTCTAAAAAATACAGACAAATGAAAAAAAGAGAAAGAAAAGAGCCGGAGGAAACAATGGCAGAAATGGCTTCTTACGAAGAACAGTATTTGAAGCCTGTGGAAATAGACCGCCGGGGCTGCGTGTATATCAGTAAACGCAACCACGACATACTTTGTGCGCTCATACGCTCGATAAACCAAAAGGGACTGACCATCGGCGGTTACATCGACAATGTAATTACCGAACATCTGGAGAACCATAAAGCGGAGATAAACCATATCTACCGCCGGGAGCGAAACGATTTACTATAAACCACTAAAAATCCAATCATCATGTCAGACAAAATAATCATGTTATGTATTGTACTGGTGGCTGTCGCAGTCATAGCTGCCGTGTTTGTCCGTCGTGCCATCAGCTACCGGCGGAGAGTAAGAGAAACAATCGGGGAAGGTATTCCTCCCGAAGAAATAAATATAGGAGTTACAGGTGGAGATGCACCCCATGAAACGGGTAACTACTACCGTAACTATTTCTTCCACCCGGCAGATTCTTCCACCGAAAACGCCAAAGACGTGCTTATCCAACCCAAGTACCATGCCCGCATAAAAGCGATTGTTGGGAATGCCCGAAAAAGGGGCATACCTGTAACCATATACAGCTATATGGATAATGTGATGGAACATCATTTCCACTCTTTCGGGGAAGATATAACCGATTTACACCTGAACAGAGATGATAGTCATTAATTCCCATACCATACTCGTTTTATTGATTGTATTTGCCGTCATCTATGCTGTTTGGACAATGGTTTATCTGAATCGTTTGGGAAAATCGCAAAAGAAAAAGAACGCTGTTAAAGAGCAAACTCCGGCAAAACGCAAAAAGGGGGATATTATCGGTAAAAGCCGGTTCGTGTTGCCACTTTCCGGCCACTCCCAGCCAGAAGCTGCCGTAATTCCTGAAACTGAATCAGATACAGAAAAAGAAAATATCTTTGCTCCTGCAAGTGTACCCGAACACCCCCGGCAAATAGCGCCGGAAGAACTGGACGATGTTTTCGGTATTGTCCCGGAAGGCGAAACAAACGAGCCTTTGGACATCGACTATCCGCTACAAGTTAAACCATTCCCGGAAGAAGAAGCGGAAGAAACCGAAGACGAGGACGAAAGTGAGGATTTGCCAATCAAAGGCAAACCTGTCGCCCAGGGGGTCAGTTTTGAACAAATGGGCGAAGCCTACCGCCATGTGGTACATAATCCGACAATTACAGATGAGCAAAAAGAGGAAACCGGACGTGTCCTCTTAAACCTGAAAGGAACCGATATGTTTGAAGCTATCGTTTCAGGTCAGCCCGAACGGGGCGATAAGGTAGATATCCTTATTAACACCTACCTCACGGCGTTCCAGCAAAAGGTCGCCGAAAGGTCAGCGGAAAGCCTACCTCCGCAGGGTGAAGTCCCAACGGGTTTTGATGTCCGGGATTTTATGTAACGTAAAAAATGAAATCAGATGAAAAAGTATGATTACGGATAGCGCGGAAAACCTATCCACAGACCACTAAAATTTCAAGTAAAAACAAGTTTCACCCGGTGCGGGGCCTATCCAACCCCGCACCATCTTAAAAAAATCAAGTTATGACAAAAATTATGAAAGCCGAGAGCAATCGAGCTTGCTCGAAATTGCCGAGGCGCATCCAATTTTATGTAAAGAAGAAAGTTCTTATGTCGGCGGCATTTGTCTTTGCCGCTGTTTCCTCCGCATTTGCACAGGGCAACGGAATCGGTGGTATCACCGAGGCTACCAACATGGTAACCAGCTATTTCGACCCCGGCACTAAGCTGATATACGCCATCGGAGCCGTCGTTGGACTCATTGGCGGTATCAAGGTATATAACAAGTTCAGTTCAGGCGACCCTGACACCTCGAAAACGGCCGCCAGTTGGTTCGGAGCCTGTATTTTCCTGATTGTAGCGGCAACCATCCTGCGCTCTTTCTTCCTTTAATCACTACTCCCAAAACTGGCAATATGGAGTACAATATAAATAAAGGAATAGGCAAAAGCGTGGAATTTAAGGGGTTGAAAGCGCAATACCTGTTTATTTTCGCCGGAGGTCTATTATCCGTTTTCGTACTGTTCGTGATTCTTTACATGATAGGCATAGACCAATGGATATGTATAGGCTTTGGCGTGATAGCCGCATCGGTACTGGTATGGCTGACTTTCAACCTGAATGCGAAATACGGTGAAAACGGGTTAATGAAGCTCATGGCAAAACGCCAGCATCCCCGTTTTCTCATCAACCGCAAGATTCCATATCGCCTGTTCCACAAAAAGAAGAAAGCGCTATGAGGAATATAATGAAAGCATCCACGATAGAGAGCAAATTTCCACTATTGGCTGTCGAACACGGATGTATAATAAGCAAAGATGCGGATATAACGGTAGCCTTTCGGGTCGATCTGCCAGAACTGTTTACAGTTACCTCTGCCGAGTATGAAGCCATACACGCCGCATGGGTAAAGGCGGTAAAGGTATTGCCGGATTACAGTATCGTGCATAAAGCCGATTGGTTCGTCAGCGAAAAATACCGCCCTCAGACGGGCGACGGAGATATGAGTTTCCTCTCGCGCAGCTACGAACTACATTTCAACGAACGTCCATTCTTAAACCACTACTGCTATCTGTTCCTTACCAAAACGACAAAGGAGAGGATGCGGATGCAGTCGAATTTTTCTTCCCTCTGCCGGGGGAACATTATTCCCAAAGAGGTGGATAAGGAAACAGCCGTGAAGTTTTTGGAAGCCGTCGGGCAGTTTGAACGGATTGTAAACGATTCGGGGTTTATTACCCTTGCCCGTCTCACAGACGATGAAATAACGGGTACGGCAGATAGCGCAGGAATAATCGAAAAGTATTTTGCCCTGTCGCCCGAAGATACCACGACACTGGAAGATTTGGAGTTGGGAGCGGATGGCCTGCGTATCGGAGATAAAAAGGTATGCTTGCATACCTTATCCGATGCGGAGGATTTGCCGGGACGGGTGGGAACAAGCATCCGCTATGAAAAGCTATCCACCGACCGGAGCGACTGCCTATTGTCTTTCGCTTCTCCCGTTGGACTACTCTTGTCCTGCGACCACATTTATAATCAATATTTGTTTCTGGACGATAGCGCTGAAAACCTGCGGAAGTTTGAAAAACAAGCCCGCAATATGCAGTCGCTATCCCGCTATTCAAGGGGAAACCAGATAAACAAAGAGTGGATCGATCATTACCTAAACGAAGCCCATTCTTATGGTCTGACCTCTATCCGGGCACATTTTAATGTGATCGCATGGAGCGAAGATTCGGACAAGTTGCAACACATCCGCAACGATGTCGGTTCACAGCTTGCACTCATTGAGTGCCGCCCACGCCATAATACTGTGGATGCGGCAACGCTCTATTGGGCGGGGCTACCGGGCAATGCGGGGGATTTTCCGGCAGAGGAATCGTTCTACACCTTTATCGAACCGGCACTCTGTTTCTTCACGGAGGAAACCAATTATAAGGATTCGCCAAGCCCTTTCGGTATCAAAATGTGCGACCGTATCAGCGGTAAACCCTTGCATCTGGATATATCCGACCTCCCGATGAAAAAGGGAATCATCACGAACAGGAACAAGTTCGTATTGGGGCCTTCTGGAAGTGGCAAGTCATTCTTTATGAATCACATGGTGCGCCAATATTACGAGCAAGGCTCCCATATCGTATTGGTCGATACGGGAAACAGCTATCAGGGCTTGTGCGAACTGATCCGGCGTAAGACCAAGGGGCAGGACGGCATCTATTTCACTTATACGGAAAAATCCCCGATTTCATTTAACCCGTTTTTCACGGACGATTACATCTTTGAAACGGAAAAAATGGACAGTATCGTCACGCTCCTGATGACCTTATGGAAAAGTGCGGATGAAAAAGCGGGAAAGACGGAAAGCGGAGAGTTGGGTAATGCCGTATCGGGTTATATCCACCGTATTCAGGAAGACCGTTCCATAACGCCCTGCTTCAATACATTCTATGAATATCTGAAAGATGATTTCAGGGAAGAATTGAACAACAGGGAAATTCCGGTTGAAAAAGAAGATTTCAACATTTCCAATCTTCTGACTACGCTGCGCCCTTACTATAAAGGTGGGCGATATGACTTCCTGTTGAACTCTGCGGATGAGTTGGATTTATTATCTAAACGATTCATTGTTTTTGAAATAGATGCGATAAAGGATAATAAAGAACTTTTCCCCGTGGTCACAATCATTATTATGGAAGCGTTCCTGAACAAGATGCGCAGACTGAAAGGCGTCCGAAAACAACTTATCGTGGAAGAAGCATGGAAGGCACTTTCGTCGGCAAATATGGCTGAATATCTACGCTATATGTACAAGACGGTGCGTAAGTATTTCGGTGAGGCAATCGTGGTAACACAAGAGGTCGATGATATTATTTCTTCGCCTGTGGTGAAAGAGAGTATCATCAACAACTCGGACTGTAAGATACTGCTCGACCAGCGAAAATTCATGAACCGCTTCGATGCTATCCAGTCGCTACTCGGACTGACCGATAAAGAGCGTTCGCAGATACTTTCCATTAATATGTCCAACCATCCCGCGTGGCTTTATAAAGAAGTCTGGATTGGTCTGGGCGGTGTGAAAAGCGCTGTTTATGCCACCGAGGTTTCCATGTCGGAATACCTGACCTACACGACCGAGGAATCAGAGAAAATGGAAGTAATGGAATTGGCTGAAAAACTGGGCGGAGATATTGAACTGGCGATCAAACAGCTTGCTGAAAGTAAGAAGTAACAAGTATTAGACCGGGGGCGGAAACTATCTGCCCCCACAACTCAAAAGAACATGTTAAACAAAATAAGTAATGAACAACTCAAACGGCTTGTCCTGCATAGCACGGGCATAAGCAATGTATTAATGGAAGTCATGTCTCCGCCAGACAAATCGGATTGGGCAAAAGGGACAACTTTTGATGAACTGATTGAAAGCCTTGCCACGAAACGGGGCGAGAAAGATAAGCCCGCCAATAGCGGAATACCGGATTTTGAACTTCCTTTCGATCTTCCGCCCGCTCCAATGGATTGGCAGACTGAGGAACAACGTCGCAAAGAACAAGCCATGAGCCGCCTATGCGGTCGTTGGATGACCGGTAAGAACCGATGTGGCATTGAGATTTCCCGTGCCGGGGAACATTTTATCCTGACCTACCTCAAACGTAACGGCTATCCTACGGATGAACGGTATGTATTGGTCTGGCTGGACGATGATGTAATCTACTATTACGGGTACGGCGACCGGATGACGGTGGTGGCTCTCAATACGGAGAGTGATATATTGATGATTTCTCCGGGTGCGGACTATACCCGTCAGGCGGAAGAAATAAAGTAGGGAGGAAACGGTCATGTGCAAAAGAAACAGGAGTACGTCCGACCCGTTGAAATGCCAACAGTATTTCTTGTTGGAAGAAATAAGAGGAAAATGGGTAAGCTGTGGCGGGGACAGTAGCCGGATGCCGGAAGTGCATATTTATCGCACAGGAGTTTATCATCACCGGATTAAATTCTCTTATGATCCTCATACGGTTTTCAACTGTCCTTTGTGGCATCGGTGGGGTGTAACCTTTTTCTATTTGTACGGGCGCATCCAACTGAGATACGATGCTGAACGGGACATACTGACCCTTTCGGACTATGGCGACTATTACAGGGCAGAGGAGTAGCGACCGGCTACTGCTCTCCCTCTCATAAAAAGTATCAAACAAATAAAAAGTAAGAAACATGAAACGATTCATTTTAATAATGTGTGTCGCCGTTTTCGGCTTCACATTTCAGGCGAAAGCACAATGGGCGGTTCTTGACCCGTCCAATCTGGTGCAGAATATTCAGCAGGTGGTTAAATCTTCCGCTACCGTAAACAATCTGGTAAGTAACGTAAAGGAAACCGTAAAAATCTACGAGCAGGGTAAACAATACTACGATGCACTTAAATCAGTCAATAACCTGATCAAAGATGCCCGCAAAGTAAAGCTGACTATCGAAATGATAAGCGAGATTACCAATATGTATTCCGGCGGATTCAACAGAATGGTATCCGATCCCAATTTCAGCGTGAACGAACTGGAAGCTATCGCGCTGGGTTATGCCAAGCTGTTGGAAGAAGGCGGGGCTTTGGTTACGGAACTGAAAAACATCGTTACACCCGGCAACGGACTCTCGCTGTCCGATAAGGAACGTATGGATGCAATAGACCAGATTTATACCAAGATGGTCGATTACCGTAACCTGACCAAGTATTATACCAATAAGAATATCTCCATATCCTTTATCCGCAGCCAGCAAAAGGGTGATATGGAGAGGGTACGTGCGCTTTATGGTAAACCAACAGAAAGATACTGGTAAGCCATGATGTTGTTAGCAGTAGATTTTGAAAACCTGCATCAGATTCTCCGGAATCTGTATCAGGACATGATGCCCCTTTGTGCCGACATGATCGGTGTCGCCAAAGGGGTGGCGGGTTTGGGTGCGTTGTTCTACGTGGCTTACCGTGTATGGAAGTCGCTTGCCAGCGCCGAACCTATTGACGTGTTCCCGTTGCTCCGACCATTTGCCATTGGCTTGTGTATAATGTTTTTCCCGACCATCGTTTTGGGTACTATCAATGCTGTCATGTCGCCCGTCGTAAAGGGTGCGCACGGCATTCTGGAAAGCCAGATAGAAAACGTGGAAGGATTACAGCAACAACGGGATGCGTTGGAATATGAGGCACGGGTGCGTGAGGGTAAAGAATGGCTTGTCAATGACGAGGTATACGAGGAAAAGTTCTCGGAACTCGGCATCCGGCAAATAGGCACAATGGTGTCGATGTGGTGGGAACACACGTGGTATAATATAAAGATGTGGTTCCGACAGCTTGTAAGCGATTTCTTTGAATTGCTCTACAATGCCGCCGGACTGACCATTGATACCTTGCGTACCTTTTTTCTGGTCGTCCTCGCCATATTGGGGCCACTCTCTTTCGCACTCTCCATTTATGACGGATTTCAATCCACGCTGACCAACTGGATAGCACGGTATATCAGTGTGTACCTGTGGTTGCCCGTGGCTGACATCTTTTCGGCGGTACTCTCAAAAATTCAGGCTTTGATGTTACAGGCGGATATTGTCGCACTCCAAGACCCTTCCTACATACCGGACGGAAGTAATGGCGTGTATATCATCTTTCTCATCATCGGTATTATAGGTTATTTCAGCGTACCGACCGTAGCCGAATGGATTATACAATCAGGTGGAGGCGCAAGCGGAGCAATGGGTGGTATCGCTCGTGCAGGAGCATTTACGGCAGGTGTTGGCGGTGCAGTCGCCGGGAACCTGATGGGTAGAGCAGCGCGTGGAGGCAGTAGTTCTTCCGGTGGCTCATCCGGTGGAGGTAGCGGAAGCGGTGGCGGCGGTTCGCCGAACGGACAGAATTACCAGACACAGGGTGGCGGTGGCCCTACACCGTAAACCGCCGATTTATCAATTTTAATCATTAAAAATATGGAGTTTAAATCATTAAAAAATATAGAAAGCAGCTTCAAACAGATACGGATATTCGGTATCGTCTTCCTCTGTTTGTGTGCGATAGTGGCGGTTTTCAGCGTAATCAAGTCTTATCAGTTTGCGGAAGCCCAACGGCAGAAAATTTACATTTTGGACGAGGGGAAATCCCTTATGCTGGCGCTCTCGCAAGACTTGTCGCAAAACCGTCCGGTGGAAGCAAAAGAACATATAAAAAGATTTCACGAACTCTTTTTCACGCTCTCGCCCGACCGTTCGGCTATCGAATCCAATATCAACCGAGCCTTGTTTCTGGTCGATAAAAGTGCCTTTGCGTATTATCAGGACATGCAGGAAAAGGGGTATTATAACCGGATTGTGTCGGGTAATATTAACCAGACCATTCAGGTGGATAGTGTGGCGATTGATATGGGTGCTTATCCCTACCGTGCCATGACTTACGCCCGGCAAATGATTATCCGTGAAAGTAATATCACGGAGCGCTCATTGGTTACCCGGTGCAACCTTATCAACTCGGTACGGAGCGATAACAACCCACACGGTTTTACGATGGAGAAGTTTGAAATAATCGAAAACCGCGACCTGCGGACATTAGCACGCTAAAATCATGGCAAAGAAAAAGAAACGAATCAATCCCTTTGAATGGGTGAGCGACCGCCTCCGCTATGCGTGCGGTTCGCTCAGTAAGGATGCCCGGATACTGATAACCATTTTTATGGTATTGACTTTAAGCGGACTGTCTATCTACTTCACCATTTCCTCTATTTACCATATCGGTAAAGGAAACGGCGAAAGGATGCAGATACAGCATATCGAAAAGCTGGAACTGGAACTCCGGCAGAAGCAATCGCTGCTGGATAGTGTAAAACAAGTAAACGATTTTAATTATGAGTACAGAGAATTTGAATCAGAATAAAGAAAAGCCTGTGGTGGAGAAGGAGAAAAAGGAACTCACGCCACAAGAGCTACAAAAGCGAAAGAAGATGATAATCTTCCCGCTATTGTTCCTATTGTTCGCCGGGTCGATGTGGCTCATTTTCGCCCCGTCAGGGGAGAAAGAAGAAGAACAAAAAGTCGGTTTCAATACCGACCTGCCTACGCCTAAAGAGAGCGGTATTGTGTCAGACAAGCGCGATGCCTATATGCAGGAAGCGATGCAAAATAAACAACAGGAAAAGATGCGTTCCTTACAGGATTTTGCCTTTAACCTGGGCGAAGAAAATGAAACCGGAAAAGGACAGGTGAAAATAACTCCCCAATCGCCGGATTATTATGAAGAACCGGTATCGGGCAATCGAACGTCTTCCCGGAGCGGTAATGCTTTCCAGACTTCAAACAACGCCTATCAGGATGTAAACCGCAGCCTCGGTAATTTCTACGAAGAACCTGCCACGAAAACGGATGAACAGGCACAGCTTGCTTTAGAAGCACGCATACAGGAATTGGAGCAGCGGCTTATTAATGAGCAGGTGCGTAAGTCCGAAGAGGAAGAACAACTGGCGATGATTGAAAAATCCTACGCTATTGCCGCCCGCTATATGGGCGGCGGAGAACAGGCTTCCGGTAGCAATTCCCCTGTGGTGCAAACAACAAACGGCAAGGTAGCCGTACAACCCGTTACACAGGTACGCCACAATGTAGTATCGCTATTGGCTGCCCCGATGCCGGATTCTGTCTTTATGGAAGAATTTGTCAAGCCCCGGAATTGGGGATTCAATACAGTGGCGGGAAACGAAGATGTGAAAGAAAAAAACAGCATCAGGGCGTGTGTCTATCAGACGGTAACGATTACCGACGGGCAGGAAGTGGGTTTGCGTCTATTGGAACCCATGATGGCAGGGAATTATCGTATTCCCGCCAATATGGTGGTAACCGGCTCGGCACGTATCACTGGCGAAAGAATGGGCATTACCATTAATGCCATCCAACACGCCGGAAATGTTATCCCGGTTGAACTTCTTGTCTATGATTTGGATGGCGGGCAGGGTATTTCCGTTCCCGGTTCGGAAGAAATAAATGCCGTCAAAGAGATAGCCGCCAATATGGGGTCAGGTATGGGAAGTAGCATCACAATAACGGATGATGCCGGATCGCAACTGTTGGCCGACTTGGGGCGGAGTGCCATTCAGGGAGTATCGCAGTATGTCAGTCGAAAAATGCGAACGGTAAAAATAACGCTCAAAGCGGGTTATCAAGTACTGTTACTTCCCCCATTGAAATAACATAATAACAAAACAGCCTGCGGCTGCCACTAAAATTCCATTTTATAACACTTTAAAAAACAAGTAATGAAAAAGTATTTTTTAATGTTCGCTTTCATAGCGACAGTATTTGCGGCTAACGCACAGGAAGTAACCAAAGAAACTGTTACAGTAACACAGACTACCCCCACAACGGGCGACTACTATCAGGGCTTTACCCGCCCGCTAACATTCGACAGAATGATTCCACCCCATGCGCTGGAGGTAACATTCTCGAAAACGGTGCATATCATTTTCCCGTCCGCTATCCGCTATGTGGACTTGGGGTCGGCGGATCTGCTGGCAGCAAAAGCCGACGGCACGGAGAATGTGTTGCGTGTAAAAGCCGCCTTGCGTGATTTTAGCCGGGAGAGTAATCTGGCGGTCATTACCGAAGACGGAGCGTACTATACTTTTAATGTGAAGTATGCAGACGAACCGGTAAAGCTCTCTATCGAGATGACCGATTTTATCCATGACGGCGAAGCAACTAACCGCCCGAATAACGCACTGGACATCTATATGCACGAACTCGGACAGGAATCGCCCCTGTTGGTCAAACTGATAATGAAATCTATCTATAGGAACAACGACAGGGAAATAAAGCACCTCGGTTCCAAACGTTTCGGTATTCAATACACGTTAAAAGGGATTTATTCGCATAACGGATTACTGTATTTCCATTTGCAACTGAAAAACTCGTCCAATGTGCCTTTTGATGTGGACTATATCACGTTCAAGATTGTAGATAAAAAGGTAGCAAAACGTACTGCCATTCAGGAGCAGGTTATCTGGCCACTCAGGGCGCACAATAATGTAACACTTATCGGCGGTAAAAAGAGTGAACGCACCATATTTACCCTACCGAAATTCACTATCCCGGATGATAAGCACCTCGTTATCGAACTTCACGAAAAAGAGGGCGGACGTCATCAGACCTTTACGGTAGAAAATGCCGATTTAGTACGGGCAAAGGTTATCAACGAACTGAAAACGAAGTAATATGCGGAGGGCTGTATTATTTATCGTAGCGGCATTGTGCCTGGTCATGGGTGGCGAGGCACACGCCCAACGCGCCCTGAAAGGGATGCGTGGATTGGAGTTGCGGGGCGGTATGGTGGATGGTTTTCATACATCAGACAACCGCAATGAATTGGGGTACTACTTTGGGATAGCCATGAGTACATACGCTAAGAACGCCAATAAATGGGTGTTCGGGGCGGAGTACCTGAACCGCTATTATCCATATAAGGACGGGCGTATTCCTATGGCGCAGTTTACCGGAGAGGGCGGTTATTATTATAAGTTTCTCTCCGACGGCTCAAAAACTTTTTTCTTCTCCTTCGGCGCATCAGCGCTGGCCGGATATGAAACAGTGAATTGGGGCGACAAACTATTGTATGACGGCTCTACTATCCAAAACAAAGACCGAGTCCTATATGGTGGCGCAATTACATTAGAGGTGGAAGCCTACCTGTCGGATAGGATTATCCTTCTTCTTACGGGGCGTGAACGTATTCTCTGGGGTACTTCCAGCGGACACTTCCATACACAGTTCGGTATCGGACTGAAATTCATGATTAATTAAAAATAAAGACAATGAAAAAGATAACATTCAAAAGGGCGCTTGCGCTCACGGCATGGCTGGCAGCCATCATATTGATGTTTGTCGCCTGTGATGACGAATTGGACATAAAACAGGTATATAGTTTCGATTTGGAAACAATGCCCGTCCAGAAACGGATTACCGAAGGCGAAACTGTTGAAATAAGGTGTCAGATAGTAAAGGAAGGCAATTACAGCGAAACGGCGTTCAGAATCCGTTATTTCCAACCTGATGGGAAAGGCGAGTTAAGACTGGACGACGGAACGGTATTCCTTCCTAATGACCTGTATCCATTGGATAAAACAACGTTCCGACTTTATTATACTTCACAAAGTACGGATCAGCAGGTTATCGACGTGTATATCGAAGATTCATTCGGACAGGTGGTTCAAAAAACATTCAGTTGGCAGAATGCCAAAGGGGATGATGAACCGGAGGAAGAATAGTCCGGCAAATAAAACAAGTAAAGTACCCGGATTATTTCGGGTACTTACTTTAAATTACAGATTGACTATGAAATACTTAATGATATTCTTTGCCGCTTTGCTGTATTTGCCGGCATCGGGGCAACCGTTTGATTCTCTAAACAGAAAAACGGAAATAGAAGAATGTACAAAACAGACATATTCTATATATGAATTTCAGCGGGTTGTTGATTCAATGCAAATGTCGATAGAAGAATTATGCGACTATCCCGTAATTTTTCCGGTTAAAGAGCCGACACGCATTTCGTCGGGTTTTGGTATGCGTTATCATCCTGTTTACAGGATAAGGAAATTTCATACAGGGATTGACATTCCAAAAACTAAAGGCACACCTGTGTATGCCACCGGAAACGGAATTGTAACCCGCAAAGGTTATTGTTCTGGGTATGGAAACTTCATTGAGATTAAACACGCTGGCGGTTTCTGTTCGTTCTATGCACATTTAAGCAGAACAATGGTAAATACAGGAGATTTGGTAAGTATAACCCAGCAAATAGCCTGTGTTGGTAATACAGGAATAGCAACAGGTAACCACCTACATTATGAAATAAGGAAGGGAAAACGCTATCTGAATCCGACCGGGTGGTGTGGTTTCCTATTTAATAAGCACCTTTAGACAACTCATTGAGAAGCACCTGTCAAGCTATTTTGTCAGGTGTTTTTTTATGGGTATTTTTGTAGGCAAGAAATAAATACGAATAAAATAACATGGAAGCAACCTTTATTACACTAAATAAAGAGAATATCGGGAAAGAACATATTTGCTGCGCCTTTTCCGACAAAAAGTGTAAAGACAGCTATGAGTTGAAAAAGGAGTGGTTGAAAAAGGAGTTCGACAACGGGTATGTTTTCAGACGATTGGACGAGCGTGCAAAGGTGTTCATCGAATATACTCCTGCAGAAAAGGCATGGGTTCCTGTCGAGGCTCCTAATTGGCTCATGATAAACTGCTTCTGGGTGTCGGGACAATATAAAGGGAAGGGCTATGCCAAAGCCCTGCTTCAAACAGCCATCGACGATGCAAAGCGACAAGGGAAAGAGGGTTTAGTAACCGTAGTCGGAACAAAGAAGTTTCACTTTATGAGTGATCCTAAATGGTTTATCCGACAAGGATTTGAAACAGTTCAAACACTTCCTTCTGGATTCAGCTTGCTCGCACTGAAATTAAAGCCGGAAGCCGATACTCCATCATTCAATGAGAGCACCTTAAGCGGAGAATGCCCCGATAAGAATGGTATAGTGGTTTATTATTCCAACCGTTGTCCATTTACGGAATATCACATCCAAAATTCATTGCAGGAAACGGCACAGAAAAGAAATCTTCCGTTGAAGATTATCAAATTTACCTGCATGGAAGAAGCCAAAGCTTCTCCTACTCCGGCAACTATATTCAGCTTGTATTACAATGGAAAATTCGTCACCACCGACCTTAGTGCTTGTATGGATAGTCGTTTCGATAAAGTAATAAAGATATGAAGAAAATAGGAATAATACGTTGTCAGCAAACAGAGGATATGTGTCCGGGAACGACCTGTTTCAAGGTTGCCACAGGTGGTAAACTTGCATTTGCCGAATATGGAGAATGTGAGATAGTAGGTTTCGTTACTTGTGGCGGATGCCCCGGCAAACGTTCAGTTCCTCGTGCCAAGATGTTGGTAGATCGTGGAGCGGAAATAATAGCCTTTGCATCATGTATTTTTAAAGGAACACCCATAGGTTTTCCTTGTCCCAATGCAGAAATGATGAAAAAAAGTATTCAGAAAAAGATAGGCGATGATGTTATAATTTTGGATTACACACATTAATCTAAACGAATATCGGGAACGCCGGTTCCTGTGCTGATATTCATGCAGTCTGACATTAACGATATCTGTTTAAAGCAATATTTTTACCAGTCTGTGTTTTGAAATTATTTGCAACAAACTGTTTTAGAGTTACTTCATTCTGAATGCAGTCCATTATCTGCATATTCTCTATCAAGTCGGCTTCCCATAGTATTTGGAAATCAATATCGTCTATGTTTTCGGGCGTATGGTGGTTACCAACGATATAGCATACTCTATCAATAATAGATTGTTCGTAATTTTGTTCCTGCATAATCTCTGCGGCAATGGGTACTCCTTCCAGTTCCTGAAAATGTCCTTCCATGCTACCATGCTTCTTTTGGGCTTCAATCGCTCCTATATCATGCAGGACGGCAGCTAATTCAATAATTACTCCATATTTTAAGCGGTCTGTTTTTTCTTCCGTTATAATCTGACGGGCATTATCCAAAACTTTCATTGTATGGTCGATGCCATAAGGTACGGATTCAAAAACAATTTCCATAGTTTTGATAACAGCTTCTAATTTTGTAGCATAAATGGATCTTTCTTTCCGTTTTTGTTCCTTCTCTCTTTTCTTTTGCTCCTTATTGACTTTACTGCCTGCAATAATATCCTTTAAGGAACGGACTGTTGCAGGTTCTTTCCGCTTGAAACGTTTGAAGTATATTTCTTCAATAAATTGAGGTAGCGGGGCTTTCCACAGTTCCTGTTTATGGTTGTCTATCTTGCCCAACTTATCGGGGTTCAATCCTAACTCACGAGCCATTTGGACGTGTTTGTCGGACAATTTATGTTTCTTTTGGGCAACCACCCATTTTTCTATTTTTACTGCCATAATTGATACTTCACCACAAAGATACTGATTTGCTTAAAACGCAAATAGCATTCAAATAGTTTTTGGCAAACCTTTTGATTTTAAGAGGGCTGCAAATATCCAGATAGGATGAGATACAAAGACCGGAATATGATATATTTAGGAAAAAGATGTATCTTTGTAGTCCGGCATGGGGCGAATAAATTCCCGTGTCCGTAGTGTAGGAAAGAACAGCATATTAGGGGCTTTAGAAAACAGCCAATTTACAAAAGCTCACCCGAATATGATAGTTTCTCTTTCTGCCTGATCGTGTATATGTGCAAAATCATATATCGAAAGGGCGTAAGATTACGAACTATCAGTGGGCGGGCGCTTGGCTGTGCCTCTAAAGCCGATGTGTTTGTAACTCTTGCGCCTGTTTTCGTTTAATGATTTTAAGATTACGAACATGAGTACATCCGAAGAAGTTTCTAAAAAAAGTTGTGGCGGATTAACCCGCTCAGAAGTTACAAATCTGTTGCAGCCAGTCATTGGACTGCATGGTATCGAGGTAAAAGACGACCGTATTGAATTTCCGGGCGTTTATCCTTTTGCTGAAGCTCCCGAATCCGAGTTGCTGGATGAAATAAAAACGACAGCTATATTTTATAAAGATATAGCATCAATATCTTCTTTTGAAACTCGTGTCGAGGTGGTGTTGCATTGTGGCGAACTCTATATCTTTTCTGCGACAGACAACGTTAAAACGCATATAAATACATACAGCGACGGCAAAAGCGCCAAATCAGAAAAGCCGACTACGGCACAAGATGTAGCCGGGAATATCTGGGACGGATTGGAAAAAGCACTGGCTTCCGAGAAGAAATAGAATTTAATAAGCGGTGGCTGATAACTTATTGAAAAGCACTTGGCAAAGATTTTTGTCAGGTGCTTTTTTCTGGGTATCTTTGCGTGTTGAGTTTTAATATATAGCCAATGATAGGAATGTACAACAGATACGTAAGTGATTATCCAAATCAAGTTCATCAATTGAATTACTCCATCTTGCAAAACTATCATATTTTAAAGAATGGAGATATCAAATACCAGACGAAAAAATTTGATGTAAACTGGAAAAACTACGAAAAAACAGGGAAAAGACATATTGTCAATTTCTTAATTAGAGATCATTTCAGTGGCTGCTTCTATGCTGAGATATTTCCAATAGATGAAGTACCAACTATTGTTGATTTTCTCTATAATGCATGGAGAGAAAAAACGAATTTCGAGTTTTGCGGCATCCCTAAAACTCTGATTCTTGGAAGACACGTGGTAGAACGCTTTCCTTTGATCTATAATTTGGAGCCAAATGCAGGTGTCAATATCGAATTAGCTACAAATGGATTTGCAACAGGCATTCGTTCCTTAAAAGACTGGGAGAACAATATCGCATTTTATTCATATTACGAGAACTATAAGAACATTAGTGGCTTCCAATCTAATATCGAAATAATTTGCCGGGATTTAAATCTCCGAAATAGCGGCAAGTCCGAACCCAATCTATTAAAGTGGGCTAACAATCAGCCTAAAGGAAAGTTGGTAAATGACCAAAATGAGTTTGAAGGACTCTTTGAATCACAAAAATAGCAACAAAATTATGTCTCAACCAAATTCAAAATCATATCTGCAAGGTTCCTTGTTTGAAGAAGATTATCTGATAAGGACTTTAGGCGCTTTAGTTCATTCCCCTGAGATTGCATTAACAGAACTTGTTGCGAATGCATGGGATGCAGGAGCAACAATGGTTGATATATTTATCCCTGAAGATTATGACCAAAAATTGACGGTTGAAGACAACGGAACCGGATTGACTAAAGAGCAGTTTGAGCAACGATGGATGAAACTTGGATATAATAGAATAAAGCATCAAGGTAAAAATGTTCTATTTCCTCCAAATGTTGAGGGTAAAAGGTTGGCCTATGGTAGAAATGGAGTTGGCCGTCACGGATTGCTTTGCTTCGATAAAGAATACACCGTAATTACGAACTCTGGTGGGAATAAATCAACTTTTGTTATTACCACGCAAGATGAGAATCAGCCCTTTGTTATTAAAGAGGCTTCGTATGATAAATCCAGCACTTACGGAACAAAGTTAGAAGTTGTTGTCACTAAAAATCTGCCAAAACCAGATAAAATTTTAGAAATTATTTCAGCAAGATTTTTGCACGACCCAAAATTCAAAGTATCAATAAACAAGCAAACGGTTCAACTGGAGCAACATTCAGGATTAATAGATACTACAGAACTGAAAATAGATGGTATATCGTTGATCGCCCATTTTATAGATTCACAAAAATCCGCAAGGTCAACAATCTATCAAGGGATTGCGTTTTGGCAGAGTAATAGACTTGTAGGAGAGCCTTCCTGGATTTTAGGAAATGAAGTTGTTATTGATGGAAGAACAAAATTCGCCAAACGCTATACTGTTGTTATCCAAACGGATGATTTAGCCGATTATATTTTTGAGGATTGGACTGGATTTAAAAGAGTTGAGATGATGGATAAGGTTTACAAAGAAGTTATTTCTTATGTAAACAAGATGTTTTCTGAGATTGCAAAAGAGACAATCGAAGAAACTAAAGAGCAAATTAAAAGCGATTTTCGTTCAGCGTTTTCTCAATTAACACCTTTGGCTAAATATGAAATCAACGAAGCGATTGAAAGCATAACAATATCACACCCAACAGCAAAACCAGAATCTATTTCTTTAGCAGTGGAAACAATGATCAATCTTGAAAAAACGAGGTCTGGACAGGAGTTGTTACTCAAACTTTCTACTCTGTCGGAAGATGATATTGTTGGGCTGAATACATTGCTTGAAAAATGGTCTGTAAGAGATGCTTTAAGTGTATTGGATGAAATAGATAGGAGAATCACAGTAATTGAAGCTATACGCAAACTATCCAAAGAAAAAGATGTTGATGAGTTACATGTATTGCATCCTTTAGTTACCGGAGCAAGGTGGTTATTCGGGCCGGAATATGAATCTGCCGAATATTCATCCAACAGACAATTACAAACAGCAGTTGAAGTTGTATTTAAAAAGAAAATAAGCAAAGAGGTTTTTAGAAACCACAAAAAACGCCCTGACATTGTTCTGTTGAACGATTCTACCGCTTCAATAACCGGGATAGAAACCTTTGACAATGATTCTAATTTAGCAACAGTCAATAAAATACTTGTTATTGAGCTTAAACGAGGTGGGCTTAAGTTATCAAGAGAAGAAAGAAATCAAGCACAAGGATATGTGGAGGATTTTATGAACTGTGGGCAATTAATAGGAACACCATATATTGAGGCATTTGTTGTCGGAGAATCTTTTCAAGAAAAAGTCCAACCTATTTCGACCGTTAAGAATGATAATAACGTGGAACTTGGTAAAATCCGTATAACTACTTTCAGTCAATTAGTAGATACTGCTGAAAGAAGACTGTTTGGTCTTAGAAAAAAACTAAGTGATAGATACGATGATATGCCGGGAATGGATTTGTATCGACAGCATGAACAACAGTTGAAAGTCGAATTTGTGGATACGGAGTAATTTGAATGTAAAAATGGAAAGTATGGAAGATGAAGAGTATTTAGATTACGAAGAGTGTAGTTTATCTGATTTATTCTCTGCTGGATTAGATAATTTAGAAGAGAATATAGGCTATCACATACTTGAGAACAACTTCCCAGAGTGCTATATTACACGAAAAGATGACAAAATTTTGGTGCAAATAGAAGAGCACATCTACACAAAATTTTGGTATCACAAATATCATGCTCTTGTTTTTGCAGAAGCAATGTTAAAAGCGATCAAAAGACTAAGGACAGAGAATATTGCGCTTTTGGAAGAAGAAATTGATAACGAAGATGAAGTCCATATTTTTATCCGGTGGTCATTTGAAGAAACAATTAATATAAATCCCGATTCTTTAATCACGAAAATCCATTTGGCTTATGATTTGGTCTTTGAAAGAGCCAATAATATGCTTGAAAATTCTGACAGTGTACTAATTTTAGGGAAAGACACAGAGGAGGGCTTGGGGGTATTAAAGAGAATTCAAACCTATCTTGACGATTTAGGTTATTACACTTACTTAATTAAGGAAGAACCTGATAAAATTGGCGAAAGTGTAATGCAGAAAGTATTACGTTATGGTTTATCTTCCAAATTTGTTGTCGTTGAGAACAGTGAACCATCAGGACATTTGTATGAGTTGCCTCATATTACCAAGTTTGCTGAATTAACTACGATAGTTCTTCAAAAGAAAGGTATTGGTGCGACTTGGATGTTTGAAGACTTATATCCTCGTTTGAAAAACATACACAAATTTGAATATGAAGATGCTGATTTGGAGCAGCAAATTAATTTGGGTATAGAATGGGCTAACGACTATTTTAGGTCATTTAGCGATTATCAAAAACGGATATTACCTTGGTTTAAATCTTAACTTAACCAATCCATTCTTTCAGATTTACTTCTTCTCCCGAATCGCCTTTTACAAAGAAACAGCCTTCTTTCAACGACACAGTTGGGTAGATTTCTAAGTAAGGAGGTGCGTTCTCTGCTGTTTCAGGATAATAAACACAAATCTTGTTTTTAAGGGCATGGAAATATCCCAGTTCCCACGGCGTCCATTTAGAATTAAGACTCGCAGAGGTATGGATATATAGCAACGCTTTAGAGGAATTTAATCGCTCTATTATTACTTTAGCTGTATTTACATTGGTTAGTTCTCTTTTCAATGAATTTCTATCGCTAACCCAATCAACATAAACATTAATACCATCGCTATTCAAAACAGCTTTCATCTCAAGCAGCAAGGCACTATCTAACGAACTATGGGAAAGAAACAGATCGTACATTTTAGTTTGTTCTAATTGTGAATTATAAATAAAATCAAGCAAATCATCAGGTGTCTCAATTTTCAAAGGAGTAACGGTATCTCCGGGTCGCTTCTTTCCCTTTCGGTTTTTTCTCAATCGAACCTCTTTAATACCAAATTTCTGAAGGGTTAGGAATGCAAAATTTCTGAGATTAAAATTTCTCTCTGAAGCATTTACTTTGTGTAAAAATTTCACAGTAGCAGGGCTTTTATATTTGGATGCTTCCATTAACACTGCGTACCGTGTATCCACGTCAATAGGATTACCTCTCTTGCTTTTAAAGTATGCGTCAATGTAATAGTTTGAGTATTCCGGTGCTGTAAGCTGTATATACTTCAAGTTTTCTTGTAGCTTATCTTTTCGCTTGGCTACTTTCTGAATACACTCTTTTTGTAAATGTTCACGGATCGCTTTTCGCTTTTCTTCGTCAACCACAAATGAAGTGGACAGATGCAATTTCCGAATTTTATTAATCTGTGGAGTAGATATTTTTTTTAAATAATTGTTGGGGGATGGGAAATAATAACGTCTGGGAAAGCCTTTTCGCACCAATCCTTCATCCATGCGATTGTACTCTTCAAATTTAGCGCAAATATCTTCCCATATATAGGAATATAATTTCTTGAACTCAGAGTAAAACATTAAATCAGAAAAGCCAATAGGCATCACAGAAGCGATATTGACTAATGGTTTTTTTAAAGTTTTCTGAAACAAAATCAGTTCGTGATTATATCTCCGTTTTGTTCTACCCATTAAAACATCTGCTCAAAATAAAAATAAAAACCGCGATAAGACCATAAAATGGAGTTGTAGAAAAAGATAACATTGCTTTAAATGTATTTCCTAATTGTCCACAAAATTTCGGCAAGTCTTTGATGAGATACAGTTCATCCACATAGTCACCCGATGGTACTTTTTCTAAAAAATCATTTTGCTTTTTTAGAAAAGCTCTTTCCAATCCCAAATAATAGCAGTCTAAGAAAAAGAAAAGTACCACAGGTATATAGCAAATTCCGATGTTTGTAAACCCTAAATCTTTATCAACAATCAACACAAGCATTGCTGCGATTATTGTTACTACCCATGTCTTACAATTAGCGCTATTATTAGCCATTCTGCTTATAATTTCCTGCAACATCGCTATGTGGGCTTGAACAGCGGGGCAGTCTTTGTTTTTTAATTCACTCATTTTGTTAATCATTTGAAGTAATATAATATAAAATGTCCAATGCGTGTTGCGTGTAATCAGGAGAGTACTTCTTCCCCGTAAATCGCCATGAATTTCCCCATGTTTGAAGAATCTCTGAGTCGATCTTTATGAGATGTTCTGTATTGACAATATATTCAACATCTAATCCTTTCTTGATTTCTTCGCTCTCTGAAAAAGATTCAACTATTCTTTTCAATCTATAATCTTCCACTGGCTTTTGCCTAACAAGGCTCGTCATTGCTATTTCAGAATAAATCCAAGGCGACTTTGTTTTGGAAACAACATCGTATGGAGTAATCGAATTAGGTGTATTTAGGAATAAAACACACTCTGCTTTGTCAATCATCATCGTCAGAGCTGTTGATAACATCATATGTACATGACTTGTTGAATAGTTACGTTTCGTATAGCTATATGTTTGACCTCCTTGATTTAGGCAATATTCATCGTCAATTAGCTTTAACAACCGATCAGCATATCCCCATACGCAAGAATCGATAAAAACAGACAAGCCAAATTCCGAGTGAAGCCATTCGGATAAAGCTATTGCTAACCCTTCATCTGTGTGGGAGTGAGATATGAAAATATCCGCTTCAATCTGTGGAAACCAATTCGCTTGCATTTTGGAGCCATCAATTTTACCATTTTGCAAGACAAAGGAGCTAATAGTATTCTCTACATCTGTTTTAACAGAATTGTATCTCTCTCTTCCTAAGGCTAAAGCCCTTTTGTAGTAGTCTGCGGTAAATACTGACGAGTTTATAAATAATTCAAAACCTTTATGCATAACAAAATTTTCTGCAAAGATACATTAAACAGGAGAAATAAGCCAATTTTAGTGCTGATAACTATTTGTAAATCAATATTAGATAGTTTCATATTTACGGCTTTTTGTTACTTTATCCAAACATTTGGATAAAGTAACTTATCAAAACTTATCCATTATCCAAACTATTTATTGTA